>Ga0209425_10000774_pt1 | contig 38017 bp, 21 predicted proteins | sample COG_05_FD_184749 | JGI IMG/M metagenome (GOLD analysis project Ga0209425, IMG submission 184749) | Pelagic Microbial community sample from North Sea - COGITO 998_met_05 (SPAdes) (version 2) | ecosystem: Environmental > Aquatic > Marine > Neritic zone/Coastal water | place: Helgoland, sampling...
GCGGAGCGAGCCCCGCGCCGCTTCCACCCGGCCCACCTCACGGCCCACCGCACGGTGCCCCGCCCTCGGCCGCGCATGGCTCGCCCGCGGGTGTTCCCAAGAGGGTTCTCACCCGGCCGGCGGGACACTCGCCGGGCAAACCCACGGATGCGGCGGGACACTTCAGCAGCGCCAAGCTGCCCGAGCACCTGCGCGACCTGAGGCTGGCGCCCACCAGCGAGAAGAAGCTGTGGACACCCGACGGTCCGGGGTCCGGGAGCAACAGCAGGAACAACTCCGTGGGTGAGCGTCGCGCGCCCGTCGAGGCGGCGCACAAGGGTGGCGCGGCGCGGAAGGGTGGCGACGCGGTTGGCCCCGAGAGCAACGGGAAGGACGGCAAGGCGAAGGGCGCCGGGCCCAAGAATAAGAAGCAGGGAAACAACAAGAAGGGAGACGCGCCCAAGGCTAAGGCTGCCGCCGCTGCCGCGCCCGCCCCGCCCGTGAACCCTCCTCCCCCGCCCGGGCCTCCACCTCCGGGCACGGCTAAGGTTGCCGTGCCTCAACCGGCGGCTAACGGGTCGGCTCCGGCCAAGGGACCCAAGGGTAACAAAGGCAACAAGGGCGGTAACAAGGGCGGCAACAAGGAGGCCAAGGAAGCGGGCGACGCGAGCAAGCAGATCCCGGTGCCCAAGGGAAAGGGAGCCAAGGGAAAGGAGACCAAGGGAAAGGAGAACCCAACAGCCGACGGCGACGCCGACGGAAAGTCCTCGCCGACCCCTCAGAAGGGCAAGGGCAAGGGTAAGGGCAAGGGTAAGGTTCCAGCAGCCGCGAAGGTTCCAGCAGCCGCGAAGGTTCCAGCCGCCGCGAAGGTTCCAGCCGCCGCGGGAGAGGCGGTTCCCGCGCCACAGGCTGCAGAGAATGCGGCGTGAGAACATGTAGCACCCCCCAATCCTGTGTTTAACGTACGGTCGCGGGTGTGCAGTTGTGATATGACCAAAAAATCAAAAACCTTCGCAAGTTTTACTTTTACATTGCATTGTACAGGCGCGGCGGATCACACGTTGTTGGATACCATACTCTCGGTCTCGGCGACGAACCCTTCGCCCGTCCACTTGTCGTCGGACTCGATGCCGACCTTCGCCTTCTTCTTCTTCTCGATGGCCTCCTTCTGCCTGGCCACCAGATTCGTGTGGGTGGTGAAGTAGTCGAGGGACATGCCCTTGAACTCGGCGATGGACTCGAAGCCGTGCTTGCCCATGAACTCCTGAAGCTCCGCGCACAGGTTCTGCACGAGCGGGTAGCCGTGGATCATCACGCCGGTGCACACCTGCACGGTATCGGATCCGAGGAGAATGAACTCCGCCGCGTGGCCACCGGTGTCGACGCCGCCGATGCCGCTTAGGGTTCGATCGGGGAAGTCCTTCTTGATCATCTGCGCGATAGCCATGCACTTAGCGAGCGCAATGGGTCGGACGGCCTTGTACGAGTACCCACCGGGGGTGCTGTGCCCTTCGACGCAAGGCTCGGGCGCGAGGGTGTCGAGGTTGACCCCCATGATGGACATGATGGTGTTGATTGCCGCGATGCCGTCCATTTTTTTCTCGAGGCAGACCCTGGCGGGTTCCGTGATGTCGGTGATGTTTGGGGTCATCTTGGCCCACACCGGCACGGTAGCGACCTCGTCGACCCACCCGCACACCTCATCCAGCACGGAACAGTCCTGGCCCATCGCCGCGCCCATCTTTCGCTCGGGCATGCCGTGCGGGCACGAAAAGTTAATCTCAAAAGCGTCAACGCCAACCTCCTCGCAGCGCTTGACGATCTCGACCCAGTTCTCCTTCTTGTACTCGTCCATTATGGACGCGATGAGGATGCGGTCCGGGTACTCCTCCTTGAGCTGCTTGAACTCGGCGAGCATGACCTCGAAGGATCGGTCGGAGATGAGCTCGATGTTCTGCCAACCAATCACCTCGTTGCCATCCTCGGACTTGAGCTTGGCGTACCTCGGGGTGACGTTCTTGACCAGGTCGGCGTTCAACGAGACGGTCTTGGCGATGACCCCGCCCCAGCCCTCGTCGAAGGCTTTCTTCATCACCGTGTAGTTCGTGCCCGGGGGACCGCTGCCGATGACGAACGGGTTGGGAAACTTGAGACCGTTCACGGTGACGGAAAGATCAGGGCCGGCGACGGGCACGCCGTCCTTGAGCTCCACCCACGGCCTGCCCTCGAGGCCGCGCGCGACGACCCTCAGCGGCTGGTGGACTCGGGCAGATCGGGAGACGCGGGAGGTGCGATGCACCGCCCGGGACGGTGCGACGCGATGCTTAAACCCGAATACCGACGCTTCGGCCGCCATCTTTTCTCCTCGGATCTCGGGACTTCCTCGGGTCAACAACGATCCGAGGTTGGATTTCGAGTCGGTGCGTAACCGCCGACGGGGGGGTCGGAAAGGTGGGTCACCGGACGCGTTGGGGATGCGATCCGATGCGAGGGAGCGAGGGTGCGTCGATGCGGATCGACGAGATGTGTCTCGCGCGTGTGCAAGTGGCGCGAGAGTGGCGCGGGTGTTGGACCAACTGTCGACTTGACCAAAAACTCGCGCGAAATTTATCGACGCGGCTCGTGATTGGTGGAAATTCGAGAGTCCTCATCCACAGAGCAAACGGACAGAATTAGACCGCCGTTCTTGAGTTACAGTTTCGCTCGCTGCACAGAGGCACCGCAGCCACCCGAGGAACTCCTGGTCGAGAACCGAAGACGGCGTGGATAGGCAAACGCGTCGAAACGACGATCGCCAAACACTTCAGCAGTCGCACCGACACGCTCAAATCACCTCAACGACAAAGATGATCGCCGCCACCTCCCTCAGCTCCCGCGTCACCCTCAACGTGCCCGTTCGCGCGCGCGCCGTCTCCACCCGCGCCGCCCGCGCGGCCGTGGTTCGCGTCGCCGCCGACGGCGAGGAGTCCTCCGGCTACAAGTCCATGAACGTGACCAAGCCCAACATCGTGAACAACCTCGACGGCGAGACCACCAGGAACATCGACGGCAAGGTGTACACCATCACCGTCAAGGGCGATGACGTCACCGTCAAGGACAAGTTCGGCCAGGTCTTCCCCGCGCGCGTCAACAAGGCGGCCATCGTCGAGGCTGATCTCTCCAACTCCGTCGCGGGCGCCAACACCATGTCCATCGGCGGCATGAACTTCGCGCTCACCCCCGACCAGGTGACCGGCTTCCAGGAGCGCACCGAGACCATCAACGGCCGCGCCGCCATGGTCGGCTTCGTCGCCGCCATGGGCGCCGAGCTCACCGGCCACTCCGTCGCCGACCAGGTCTTCTCCCCCGGCGGTTTCCTCGCCGCCGCGTTCATCGGCGCCGCCACCGTCGCCGCCTCCGTCGCCCCCGTCGCCCTCAACAAGGTGACCATCGACGAGTGCTTCCCCAGCGAGCAGGCCGTCTACCCCGACGAGCTCCTCCCCACCGTCTGGACCCCCGCCGCCGAGAAGATCAACGGCCGCGTCGCCATGGTGGCGTTCACCCTCATGCTCATCCTCGGCCAGTAATCGACACGAGGGGACGTGGCGAAAGCGCCACGATCGATTCTTTCTCTGATTCTTTTAATCGGCCCGACGCGTGAGGCTATTACCCACGCGACGGGACCGCATGATTTACGCACGCGCGCGCAGATAGATGTAGGATATTAGGCTCGCGAGCGCTCCCAAGCTATTATCTAATACGAAGAGAGTGCTCCCAATTGACGACTACTCCTTCAACTCGCCGGCGTCCACGATGCGTATCTGACGTTGCGGCCTACCCTCCTTCGTGCCCGCATCGTTGATCGCCATGACCACGTCCTCACCCTCCACCACGGTGCCGAACACTACGTGCTTGTTGTCCAGGTGCGGCGTCGGCGCCACCGTGATGAAGAACTGGTTTCCGTTTGTGTTCGGTCCCGAGTTGGCCATGGACAGCAGGAAGGGTTCGTCGTGGTTGTGGACGAAGCTCTCGTCGTCGAAGGACCCGCCGTATATGCTACCTCCCGCGTTCTTCGCCCCCGCCTGGTTCATAAAGCCCGGGATGACTCTGTGGAACATGGAGCCGCGGTAAAACAAACCCGCCTCGCCCGTGCAAATCTGCCGGAAGTTCTCCGATGTCCTCGGATGCGTCCCCGCGAAGAGGTCCAGCACGATCCTGCCCGGCGCCACGTTTACATCGTCGCCCATGACCACGTCCAGGTACACCCTCGGTCCGTCCCTCACTCGTTCCTTCCTCTTCACGACGCAGGCGTCGCAAGACTGCCTGCAGGTTGACTTCATGAAGCTCGGGTTCTTGTCGCACTCCCCGCTCGCCGCCCACGACGCGCAGTTGGCGTCGTCATCCTTACACCACGATGGAACCTCGTGCTGATTCTCCGTCGCGACCCGCCCGTCGGTGGAGTGCTCCGAGTACCCTATGAACGCCCCTTCCCTCGATCGGCCGTTCGCAAACTTGGGGTGCTCGACGGTCACCCTCTCCCTGACCGCCCGCGCCGACACCGTGGGGGACAGTCCGAGCGCCAGCCCGAGCAGCAGCAGCCAGATGGCGCCGCTGACGCGGTTGAACCCACGTGACATCGACTCCGAGTTGTCCCGTGCCCACCGATGTGGTTGGGTGTTATCGAGAACATTGTTTTGGCTGTAACTTGGCGATTTTGGCGACGTGGCTCTTCACTTCATCCGAGCGCACCGTAGCGTGACTGACCTCCGTCTAACGTCGACACAGCGTCCATGTCGCTTTCGATCGCATCCCCCGCATCCGCGGTCCGCCCCTCGACCGCGCGCCTGAACCGCCGTCGCACCGTCGGCCGCCCTTCCTCGCGCTTCAGCTCGATGCGCGTGGAGGCTGCGTCGGTGAGGGTCACGATCACCCCTACCGATGGAGGCGAGGCGTTCACCACCACCGTGGACTCCGCCAGCGTCCTCCGTAACGTGATTCTGGACACCGGCGCACAGCTGTACGGCGGCATGGATAGGCTGATGAACTGCGGCGGCATGGGCAACTGCGGCACCTGCCTCGTGGACGTGGTGGAGGGAGCCGATCTGCTATCCGAGCAGACGGAGGCGGAGCTGAAGAAGGTCAAGGCCGGCAAGCTGAAGGAGGGCTGGCGCATGTCCTGCCAGTGCCTCGTGGGCGGTGACGAGGCGCCGGAGGGTGCGGAGATCAGCGTGGTGGTGCGACCCAAGAAATAGGCGGGCGCCGCGTCCCAACCGGCGGACCCGCGTCGTCTGGTGATAATCGATTCTTTCCAACTCGTCATTAAGCTAGCACTACGCTCACTGCACCACGCAGCACCCGCCCTTACCCCCGCCCGTGACCGCGACCGCCGAACCCCCATCCTCGTCGAGCAGTTCCTCGTCCGAGTCCGACACCGGCCCGTTGACGTCCCTCGGCAGGTAACACCACTCGTCCGCTACGTCGAGCAACTCCACTCTGCCGATGTGCCCGTCACCCGCGTCGGTGTCAAAGTCCCCTTTGTCGCATCGCTGGATGATCCAATCCATCTCGGCGTCCGTCGGTGCCTCCCCACCCTTGAGCTCGCTTATGTATCCCTTGAGCTCCTCCCTCGACAGCTTGTCATCTCCGTCGTGGTCGAATCGCTTCATCAGGCTGTCGATGAAATCTTTTTTCTGAAGATAGCCCCCCCAGATGGCCATCCCCCGCTCCATCTCCTCCATGGAGAGACTGGAGCTATCGCCGGTGCTGTCCGCGCGCTCCATGACCCAATCCACAGCCCTCGGTGTGACCGGCTCCGTCACACCAGCCTCCACCACCATCTTCTCCAAGACCGTCCCGAACTCGTCCGCGTCGAGGCTCTCGCTGCCGGGCGTCTTCGCGTCGGCAAATATCTCCTCGATTCTCTTCCGCTTGTCCTTCATATCCTTCTGGTGCTGCGACAACGAATTGGCCCGCTTCAGCCCAGTCGCCCCCGCGAAGGGGCTCTTGCTCTTCTTTCGCCCGTGACTGACGGGTTTCGGCATCTCGGACGGGTGGAGGGTGCGGGACGTCCTGAAACTGAGACTCAGACGACGAAAGAATTGGGTGTTGAACACGAACCGGCGAGCAGACGACAAGTTTTTCATTTCAAGGAGCCATGCCTCGGGCTAGTTTCTGTTCGTACTGATCGGCACCCTCGGGGAGATCCTGCTTGGGACGAGGGACGTAAAGGGGCTTGGGGAGCTGCCCCAAGTAGTGCTGATGCCCCATCAGCCGGGACTGCTCCACGTCGTGCCCCCCCACGATCCTCATCCTGTCCGCCGCGGGTATCTTCTCACTCGCCTCGACATCCGCGGTGGTGGCGACGCGGCCGAGCATCCTCTCCATGTCCGCGCGTCTGATGCCGTTCTCCAGCACGTCCCTGGTCTCCACGCCACTTTCCGCGATGTCCCACTGCCTCCTGTCCTCGAGCTCCTGGTCCAGGCGCCTGATACCCTCGGTGCATCGAAGGCACTTGCGGTTGATCTCGCCGTGCAGCCGAGTGAGCTCGCCGGCGTTCATCTCCAATAGCTCGTCCAGGAACTCGAACATGTCCTCCTTGATCAAGTCCACCGCCTCCTTGTCACCTTCATCGCACGGTAACACGTCTTCGCGTCGGACGTCGAGGTCGCAGGTCGTCTTACGCTTCTGGAACGTCGTCGTCGCCTTCACGTGCTCCACCAGCTCGACGGAGACCTTTTCCTCGCCCGTCTCCGTGACGTGCTTGGCCAGGTCCTTCAGGATCGACCGACGGTTCTGGGCCAACGCGAGGTCCCACCTGCGCACGTCGCGTCTCTTTTTGAGTAGGACGGCGTTGTCCCTGCCGGTCGCCTCCCACGCCTCCGTCTCCCGCCTGATCTCGAACAGGAGCTCCTCGTTGCGCTCCCGGCCCCTCCCGTCGTACTGGAGCCTGTCGGGGTCGTCCTCTTTCCAGTGCTCGGACCCTTTCTCGAACTTTTGGGGCATCCAGATGTCGGTGATGCGACCGACACGTGGAGCGGGTTGGGTCTGGGCGATGACGTCCCTCGCCGGCGTGTACACGAGCTCCCCCGCGGCCTCGATCGCCTCGATACCGTCGGTGGCGTGTTCGTCGGCGGTGAAGGCTCCGTCGTACAGGACGTACTGGATCGGCTCCACCGTTTTATCCGTCCGTTCCGCGGTCTTGAACCGAAGCTGCACGGCGACGCCGTCCGCGCGCATCGACCCGATCTGACGCTCGAGCGGTGGGTCGTCCGCGCGGTGATACTCGGGGAGGGGCGGCGATATCTTGCCCTCGAGCTCTAGACCCCCGATTCTCACCCTCAGCCACTGTACTTTGCCCGGGGTCGAGGGCACCCGAAGGGACTCCTCCCCGCGCGGCGATCTGAGCCGCACGCGTCGACCGGTCACGGGACCCTTCGATGTGCGCACCTTGCTCTCGCGGCGCGATGGGTCGCGCTCCATGTAGCCGGACGCCAGGGGCGCGCCGTCCGGTCCGTCCGCAAGGGTCACCTCGATCTCATACGACGCATGGGACGTAACGGCATCGAGGTCGGCGTGGTCACTCGACGACATGAGCGGCGATGGAATGGAAGAATCGGGGCGAGCTGTGGGAGATCGCGATTGGTGGATGAGACTCGAAACCGCGGAACACGATATCTGTCCGCGTCGGTGGCGCGAGAGAGGTGTGCGCGGGCTCGGTCATCGTGATTGCGAACGTGTGAGAAAACGCTCGCCCGCTGGTCTCCCGATTTTTGACTTGGTATTCCACAGCTGCTAACTCTTAGCTAGGACGCCGCGGTCACTTCTAAGACCAAGAAGGCGTCGTCGACCGACCCGAAGCTCGCGCGCAGCACGGGCACCACCGCGCACTGCACCTCCAAGCACTGGTCCACCGCACGCCCGAGCTCACGCACCTGCTCGGTGTCCAGAACGTCGTCGCTCGCCACCAACAAACGAGCGCAGCCGATGTCGCCGACGGTCAAACCCGCCTCCTCCACCGCACGGACCACCGCACGAAACGCGCCGACTGCGCTCGCGTCGATGTCGTCCGCGGACTTTGGAAACGCGGCGTGCGCGCGACAGAACCGTCCGGCGCGCCACAGAGAAACGCACGTGACGTCCCCGTCGTTGAAAGTGGTCGAACGAACCGCCATCCGCGAGGTCGTTACGTCGCCGTCCCACGGTTCACCGCCTCCCACCCGCCCGCCCGGCCCGTCGCCGTCCAGCAGCACGGGCTGGACCTCAACCCTCGCGTTCTTCGGGAGCCCCGGCACGGTGACGTGGGTCACGAGGGGATCCCACGACCACCGCCTCGGTTCGCTCGAGCCGAACCCGCTCCCGTCGCCCGCAACCGCCATGGACGACCGGGAGTCGGCGCCGTTGCGGTGGACGCCCGATGGACCCCGGCTGACCCCCGCCTGCGCCGCGTTGGGACCCCCGGGCACGTCCACGTCATCCTGCCAACCCTCCCCGCGCATCACCTCGGCGAAAGCCTCGTCCGACGCGATCCGGATGTCCCCGTCGCCGTGAGCCGCGGCTGCGTACATGGTGCAGGACAGGCAGTCCCGTCCCAGCGTGGACCCAGTGACTCGTGCCACGGCGGCGGCGCTCCTCCACGCCCTGCGCGCCTCCGTCGTGCCCGTGTCTGTGTCAGCGTCGCTCCGGATGATGTCCAACGTGGCCGGGACCATGCCTATGACACCCGCCATGTGAGTCAAACCCAGGTGCGTCACGGCCTGGGCGTAAGGTCCTATGCACGCCGGCGCCCAGCACGACAGGCTCTGCACGTGGAGGGACTTCCTGGGTGACCCGGTGGATCCGACACCCACGAGCACGTCGAGGGCGACGGGTGTATCTTCGGGTAAGGGCAGTTGGACGCACGCGCGCGCCGGGGGCTGGGTCGACGGCACCACCCGCGTGTACGCCTCGTTGACAGCGGAGAAGTGCGACATGTCCCGGACGTACAGCTGTACGAGCGCCACGTCGCTCCAGTCCAACCCGTTCTCACGAAGCGACAGCTCCGCGAAGTGCAGTGACGCCTCCGTGGACCTCGCAGCCTCCTCTTTGGACCCCACTGGCAACGTAGGTCCGGACACCGGCACCGCGGCGGCGACGGTCCAGAACGAGGGACCCGCGCGGCGCCAACTCTTGGTCAGCCTCTGGTTGCCGCCGATGACGCCCTGTTCCGTGGTGAGCACCTCCTGGAACGCGTCGATGGTGCGTCGTCGTGTCTGTGGTGGGGGTGGGGGCGCATCGTCCACGTCCACCAACCTCCCCGGTTCGATGAGTCGGTCCTTGACGTCCACGGCGACGGCGGCGATGGCGAGGTGCGCGGATGGCGCAAACGGGTCTGGGCTCGTGACCACAACCTCGGGGGTCCCCTCGAACCTGAGTGCGCCGCGGCGGAACAGCGGGCAGTCCATCGTGATTGTTTCGAACTCCCCGCCCTCGCCGCAGCAGTGCGACCCGTACGTTTGTTCGATCGTGTACAGCGTCTCCCGGGCGTCCGCTAGCGTTCGGCCGAGGTCCCTCTTGGGCACCAGTCCCATGGCGGCAACCTTGCACAGCACGGCGTCCACGTCGGAGTCGCATATGGTCTCCAGCATCAGACCCTGCGGCTGCCTCCACAGGTACGCCAGGCTCACCAGGCCCAAGTCAGCGCACACGGCTTCCACCCGTAGCCGCTGGTAGTCGCTGAGGATCGCCCCGCTCGTCACAGCCTTGACGTTCGGCATCTCTCTGACCACCGCGGCGAGGAGGGCCCTCAGGTCCTCCACCTCGTCCCCCTTGACGCGCTCGTCGCACACGTCGTAGGACATCTCCACGTGCGCCGACGTGCCACCGATCTTACGACGGAACAGGGGTAGACCGGTCAGTTCGTGGTACACGCCCACCGCCCTGTGGCCAACCGTCTGGAAGCAGTGCGAATCCAACTCCTCGATTGTCCCATCGGCGGGCAGAAGGTTGGCCAGCGCCACGATGTCGTGCCCGTACGACTGAGCCATCATGGCGGCCATGACGGAGTCCTTGCCGCCACTCACGAGCGCGACCGCATCGAAACCCATCCCTCCCGGACCCTATCGGCGGCCGCTGCCCGCACCCCAAAATGCGATACTCGTGGTAGCACTACCGGGTTACAATGATGAAACCACCCAACAATCATGACTGTGAATCACGTCTTATTTGCTGTTTGGGTAATTTAATTCCAGTCTTTTGTCTGACTGTTTAACTATATATCGTGATGTGTGAATTAATCGATCTGGGGCATTTTGAGGGCAAAACTTGGCGGCGGTGACCGCCGCCTCCACATAAAATCAGGTACCAGACCATCCACACACGTGGGGGATCCTCGACGGTGACCATGTTGGAACTCCACAGGTCGAGGTTCGTGGAATGGCAGCCTTCCGCGGTGGTGGCATTGGCCGTGGCCCCCGGCGGTGCGACCGTCGCGCTGGCGAGGGAGACCGGGGACATTGAAGTTTACGACACCACGGATTGGAGATGCAGCGCGAGGATACCGGGGCACACGGGCGCGGCGGTGTCCGCGCTGGCGTGGTGCGCGCCGTTCGATTTCGACGCCGAGGAGGACGATGTCAGCGGCGGTGTCCCGTGCGTTTTACTGAGCGCCGGGCTCGACGGCCAAATCACCGAGTGGGACCTCAACACGCTGAGGCCGAGGAGCGTGACGGACTCGCACGGGGGATCGGTGTGGTGCCTCTGCGCGGAACCCAAGCCCAAGCCCGGGCAGCCGCAGCGCGTGGCGGTGGCGTGCGACGACGGCGCGGTGCGCTTCATCGTGGTCATGGCCGGCGAGGGCGTGGGCCGGGGCGTGCAGCACAGGCGCGGGTTCGGCGCCGTGGGAGGGCGGTGCCTCTCCCTCGCGTGGCTCGGATCCGGCGTGAACATCGCGGCGGGCACCAGCAAGGCGCACATACACGTCTGGGACGTGGCCAACTCGCGCGAGATCGAGCGCATCACCGTGGAGGGCAGGGATAGGCTCAACAAGTACGGCAAGGAGGGCGACGAGCTCTGCGTGTGGGCGCTGGACTACCTCCCCGACGGTACCCTGGTGAGCGGCAGCAGCGAGGGCGACGTCACGTTCTGGGACGGTCAGTTCGGTACCAAGCTGTACACCTTCAAGCAGCACAAGGCGGACGTGCTGGCGGTCACGTCCTCCCCCGACGGTAAGTTCGTGTACGCCTCCGGGATCGACTCCCAGGTTGCGCAGTTTGAGCGCATCGAGGAGGAAAACAACACGTGGGCGTACACCGTCTGCAAGCGGCCCCACACCCACGACGTCAAGGCGATGGCGATGGCGTCCGGGCCCGCGGGGTCGGTGTTGCTCACGGGAGGTAACGACGCGCAGCTCCTGGCGTACCCCGCGCACGCGTTTCGCAAGAGGCACCCGGTGCGGGTGGTGTCCGTGCCGCAGCGGACCCCGCTGGCGCTCACCGGTCCAGGCACGTGGACCGGTCCGAGCAAGTCCGCCGGTAAGAAGGGACGGAAGGGCGGGTCGGATGCCAACGGGAAGCACGAGCGGATGGAGGTCAAGCCGCAGGTTGGCCACCCCGACCCGCCCCTGCTCCTGTGCGACCACTCGAGGTGGGTGGACGTGTGGCGGCTGGGCGAGGGTCTGCACGGCGGCCCGGGGGGCGCGACGAACGAGGCGGTGGACTCCACCAAGGGACACGACGGCATGATGAAGCTCGCGGCGGCGCCCACGCACGTCGTGAGGGCCAAGCTGGGCGGCAGTAGACGGACGCTGTGCTCCGCTATCTCCCCGGACGGTAAGTTCATCGCCGTGAGTGACACCCACGCGCTCCGGCTGTTTCAACTGGTTCTCAACGAGGAGAACGGCGAGTACCGGATCGAAAAGCAGGACACGCCCAAGGGTGTCAACGCCGCGCACCAGCTGGTGTTCACCCCCGACGGTAAGGTTCTCGTCGCCGTCGGGGCCTCTGGGACCGTCCATGTCATCGACCTTCAGGCGAGGGAGGCCACCACGCGACTCACCGCCCACGTTCCCAAGGTTTCCTCCGCGGCCATCGCGCTGGAACGCGCGGCCAAGTCCGGGGTCAAGCGCAAGTCCGGCGACGAGGGAGCCGAACCCGTCGCGAACAAAGGGGTCGTGTCGGTGGAGGACATCGGATGCCCCCCCGTGTCGCACGTGTGCTGCAGCGCGGACAACCAGTGGCTCGCCGTGGTCACCACGAAGGGCCACAGGCGCGTCGCCGGCGTCCACGTGTACAGCCTCGATAACCTCAAGCTGCACGCGACGCTCCCCGCGCCACCCGGCCACGCGTACTGGCCCCCGGTATCCGCGATGTCCCTGTCCGCGTCGGGGATCCTGGCGCTGGCGGTGAGAGACAACGGGGTCCTGACCTACGACGTCGAGAGCAAGGAGCTGACGCCGTGGTCGTCCGCCCTCGCCGCCGCCGGGATGTCGGCGCCGCGCGAGATGGCGTCGCTCCCCGGACAGATCTGTAACCTCAGCTTCGACCCCACGCCGGGTAGTAGCGTCCTTTTGGCGCAGACCCCGTCGGCGATCGCGAGGATGAACCTCGGTAAGCCGCCCGTCGTCGACGCCCCCGCGCCGTCGAAGAAGAGGCGGAAGAAGGAGAGGGAGAGGGGGCCGGGTGGGCACGGCGGCGGCGACGGCAAGTCGGAACTGCAGCCCAGGGGGGGTAACCCCGGGCAGGGCGGCGGCGGCGACGTCAAGGTGGCCACGCTGGACAACCCGTGCCTGTTGCTCTCGTACTTCGCGCCCAGGCAGGCGCTGTTGGTGGAGAGACCGTGGGAGGAGGTGCTGGAGCAAATGCCGGCGCCGCTGTACCGCCACAAGTTCGGCACTTGAGCTTTGAAATTAAATCACACTCGACGTCACGACCCACTCGAAGAAAGGCTTGAACTACATTAATTGCTTTTGTTACTCTCGCGCGCAGACCAACACCATCGCCCCCGCTTCCTCAGTTTCCCCCGCTTCCTCAGTTTCCCCCGCTCCCTCAGTTTCCACTCAGGCCGAGGAGCATCTGGGAGTTCCCACCCGGCAGGTACATGATGTTCCTGGACTTGGACAGCGTCTCCGCAACCTCCCTCGCCGCCTCGATGCGCCTCAGCTCCACGAGCGCCGGTCCCGCGGTCTTGGTCGCCTGGCTGATGAGCCTGGCGGACTCGGATTCACCCTCCGCGCGGATGATGGCGGCCTCGCGCTCCTGCTCGGACTTGAGCACGATGAACTTGGACCTCTCAGCGTCCTGCTGCGACACCTGCTTCGCCTCAATCGCCTTGCTGTACTCCGACGAGAACGCGAGGTGAGTCAAAGCGACGTCCTCCAGGACGATGCCGAAATCCGCCGCGCGCTTACGGAGCGCGGTGGCCACCTGGTCGCTCACCTCCGCGCGCATGGTGAGCAGCTGCTCAGCCTCGTACTGGGCCACAGTCGCCTTGAGAACCTCGTTGCCGATGGACGGCAGGACGCGCTCGTCGTAGTCCGGACCTCGGGTCATGTGGATCTCCGGGAGCTGATCCACGTCGGGGCGGAACAGGAGCCTCAAGGTGAGGTTCACCTGCTGCAGATCCTTGGTTCCGGTGACGGACGTGATGGACCTGGGCCGGGTGCGAAGGTCGTAGATGGTGGGGTTCTGGATGAACGGGATCAGGAAGTGGGTGCCCTCCAGCGACGCCTTGGGCAGGACACCCCGGAAGCGGTCGAACATCACCGCCGCGGTACCTCCGTCGACTGCGGAATCACGGGGAAAGTGGGAAACGGGTCGAGGTCAGAGATCGGAGCGGGCGGCGGTTGGAGCGGTGTCTCGGGCGATTATCTGGCAATTTTTCCGAGGAGGCGTCGGCGGGTGGAGGATCACGCGATCTAATCGCGGACGCACCGTCGTAGATGGAGGCGTTCACCGCGGTGAAGCCCGCGCCGAGGCCCATGGCCGCCCTGGCCAGGTTGGTAAGCGCGTTCGCCGCTGCTTGAGCCATGACCTGCGAGTTCTCACGCGACGCGTCGAGAATGTGGGACGTGGCACGAGATCTCGGGCAAAAGCCTCTCGTGGCGGCCGAAATGAATCCGAAAATGTCGAGGTTGAGCAAAGGTGAAAATCAACACAGACGTGAGTTACAACGTGTCTAGGCAGCCTTCTTCATCTTCTTGGCCTTCTTCTTCTTACCGCCCTTTTCCTTGGCGCCGTCGGGTCCCTTGCGCTTCTCCCCTTTGCCGCCCTCCTTCTTCCCTACCTTTTTCTTGTCGCCCGCACCCTTGTTCTCCTTGGGCTCCTTGGGCTCCCCAGGGACTGCCTCGGGCGCGACCTTCCCGAGCAGGGTGCACGCGCGGGTGAGCGCAGAGACACCCTTGGGGGGCATGCCGGGCACCGCGAACTGCTTCGTCACCGCCCCCAAGATGTCATCCGCGTCCAGCACGGTGCTCAGGGGCGCGTCCGGGGACAGACGCCCCAACGCCTCCATGCACTGCACCGCAAGCTTAGCCGTCTCGGCCCTCGCCGCGTTGTTGCGACAGGGAGCCCGCACGGCTGCGGCGAGGGCGGACCCGATGACGGCTCGGTGCGTCGATGCGGCGACGCCCACCGCGGGGCTCCTTCTGCGTCCGAGGGAGAGCGCGTTGGTGAGGAGCTTGGCACCCTCCGCTCGGAGGTACTCGCCCCGGCTGGATTCCTTGTCGGCGCCGGCGTTGAGCAGCGCGGCGAGTTCGGGGAGGAGCGCGGCGGCGAGCGGCGGGTGGCGCTCAAACGCGGACTGGAAGAAAGGAGCCTTGATGCGGCACCGCTTGTTGGTCCTGAACGCCTCGAGCGCGTCGCGGTAGGCACTGACCGCATCGGGCGATGCCTCGTCCTCGCCGCTCTTCTTCTCCAGCCTGGACACAGCCTCCAGCACGCGGAGCAGGTACATGGCGACGGCGGTGGCGGGCTTGGCGAAACCCTTAGCGTCGCCGCCCGCACCCGCGGGCTTGGCGGCGGCGCGGATCGCCAGCTTCAGCTCGCCGGCGATCGAATCCGCGTCGACGGGCTCGGCACCCGCGCCGGTCGGGAGGTCCTTGGCGTGGCACACCGACTTTGTGAGCACGCCGCCGATGCGCTCGGCGAGGGCGGCGGACTGGGGCGTACCGGCGACCAGGGCATCCTGCATGGCGCCCAGGAGGGGCAACGCCGCGCCGGGGAGGTACGGCGACGCGGGCTGGCACTTGGCGTACAGCTCGAGGAGGGAGAGCACGCGGAACTTAAAGTCCCTGGTGGCCCGCACCAGGTTCTTCTTGCGGTTGATATCCTCGCGCTGGGACTTGAACGCCCGGCCGAGGAGCTTGTCGATGCCGAACATGGCCTCGTCGTCCATGCCGTCCGCGGGGTCCGAGTCGGAATCGGACTCGTCGTCCTCGTTTTCCTTGAGCGCACCAGCCTTGACGAGCGCAGCCTTGATCGCCGCAGCCTTCTTCTCGTCCAACGGGGTGTCGTCCTCATCCTCCGACTCATCCCCGGATTCAGAGTCGGACCCGCCAAAGTCGAGGTCCACGGCGTTCGCAGCCGCTCCGTTCGCCCCGGGTGCCTCGTCGGAGTCGGAGTCAGAGTCGCCATCCTCCTCGTCTTCTTCTCCGTCTTCTTCATCCTCGTCGTGTTCACCGAGGGGTCCGCCGTTCTCATCGTCCGAACCCTCTCCTCCGGCGTTTCTGTTGTCGGCGTCGCGGGCCATGACCACCCTGAGCATGTCGACGACGCTCGCCTCACTCACCGCGGGAGCCACAGCCTTGAACGTGTGCTCCACCACGTCCCTCAGCAGCGCCGAGGGCTGCGCCAGTAACGAGAGGAGGATATCCACGAGCACGTCCATCGGCTTCGGGGTCTCCTCCTCCTCGCTGTCCTCCTCCTCGTCCTTCTTCGATTTTTTTCCCTTCTTGGCCGGCTTCTTGACCTCGGGGGGGTTGACCAGGTCGTCGACGCAGCGCGGCAGGTCCTCGATGGCGGGGGTGAACTCGCGCCAGTCACCGAGCTGCAGCACGGCGAGCACGCGGAGCAGGGGCGCCACGGCGGCGGCGGCGGCGGCACCCGCGTCCTCAGCCTTCTCCCCCGCCAGTGAAAGATCCTTAACCTTGTCCAGCGCCGCAAAGAGAGCCCCGCGGACGTCGGCGCACTCACGCGGCATGTCGTCCACGAGCGTCCCCCCGCTCCCCGCCGCGTCCATCGCGCGGCAAAGATCGGCCGCGACCGAGAGGAGGTCCGCGGGGGGTTCCTTGGCCGCCGCCGCGTCCCCGTCGGTGTCCTCGTCCTCGTCCGCCTTCTTCCCTTTTTTGCCCTTCTTGGCGGGCTTCTTCTCAGCCGGCTTGTCCTCCTTGCCGGCCGCCGCCGCGCGCTGAGCCTTGAGGTTCTTCTCGAGCAGGCTAGATACCCGCACCGCGCACGCCTCCCTCAGGCCGTCGAGGGGCTCGGCGAGGGGCGCCACGCCAGCCTCCTCCACGAGACCGCCGGAAGATTTCTTCTTTCCCTTCTTGGGCGCCGCAGCCGCGTTCGCAGCCGCGCCGTCGGCCCGGTAAAAGGCGTGCGTGACCAGGAACTTGACGAGCGTCGCCTGGCTCGCCGCCGGCAGCTTGGGCCACAACCCCACCGCCTGTTCCAGCGCCCAGAGCCTGCGCTTGTTACCGACGAGTTCACCGCCCGGCGCGCCCTCCGTTCGCTTGGCTACATCCGCCGGCGGGGCGACGAAGATGCCCATGAGCTCGCGCATGTACCCAGAGGCGTCGTCGACGGACAGGCCGCCGATGAGCTCCCGTACCGCGTTCCTCTTGGACACCTTATCGAACCGGCTGGGACCCAGGCGTTGAAGCGCGGCGATGACGCTGAGCCTCTTCTGCTGCGGCGTGTCCTTCGCCCTCGCGTACGCGACGACGGAATCGAGGCACTCCTCGGCGGCGGCGTGCAGGTAGTTCTCCTCCTTGTTGAGGTTGTTCAGCAGGCACCGGATGAACCCGTCGGAGAAGAGCGAGGGAACCGCCTCGGGCTCGCACAGCGGCAGCAGGGTATTGAACAGCCTGAACCCGAGGTACCGCCGCTGGTGCGACCCCGACACGAAGAGACCGTTCTCGCAAGCCACGTCCCACAGCGTCTCAACCGCGCCCGGAACCTCCACCGCGTGCGTGATGAGACCGTCCCACACTGAATGAACCCGCGGGTGAACGTAGGACGATTCCATCAACGCGTCCCTCACGGTCTCCACGCGGTCGCGCTGGAACACCGCCGTCCAGTCCTTAGCCTTGACGCCGCCCTGGGGCACGCACTCGCATTGATCCTTGATCGATTTGGGCATGTAAGGCCACAGCTCCATGCACAGCTGGACAACCTCCGGCCCCGCCTTGCTCGCCGGGGTGGTGATCCAACTCGTGAGCGCGGGTGACCGGTCGAACATCTTACCCATCCCGGGCCCCAACGCAGCCTTGAGCTCCAGCACCACCGCGGCGGCTGATTCCGCCAAGTACGCCTTGGAAGCCGCGAGCTTAGCCGTCTCCTCCGCGACAGCCGCGCCGAACGAGAGGACGGACTCGAGTGTCAGGTCGCCGCCCTTGAAGCGAGCGGCCATGGCACGGACCAGGGCGGCGATTCCGAAGAGCTGGCCCATCAAAATGTCCCTCGCCTCGGCACCCTTGGTGCTCTGCGTGATTGGCTCCAAGCTGGATTTGAGGAGCTTGAGGCCGTCGGGGAGCGACACGAGGGGGATCTCCGTGAAGGCGGCGGTGAGCGCGAGCGCGAAGCCCTGGCGCGCGCCCGAGCGACCGGAGCCGAGGCCACGCGCGAGACGCTTGAGCGCGTACACCAGCACGGGCGAGCATCCCTCCAGCGCCGGGCCGTCGACGACGCCGTTCGCGTCGCCGCCGCCGCCGCCGCCCATCAAAGTTCCATCATCGGCCCCACCGGGTACGTGCTCGTCCTGCGCCTGCTTGAGCTCGTTCACCAGGTTGACGGCGGACTCGCGCCGTGTCTCGGCATCGATGTTCGCCAAGTCCCAGAAGTGCTGCAACACGTGCCCGGGCACCTCGAGCCGAACCATGGCGGCGGGCGGTCCTTCAGTAACGCGCCTCTGCCTCCTTCAGCAATGATGAAAAAGCGCTCGCAGGTCGATTTTTCCGGCAGTTGCAGTTCGTTTGCGGCGGCGCCTGATTTATATGGAAGCCTTGGTCTAATGAACCCTGACTGAAATGCCCATAGACTTTTTTAGAAGAGAAGGTCCGAGAAGAAGAAGTGTCCACGTGGTTGGTTGCGGCGAAGCGATTGTCTCCGGTAAACGTCGACCGAGTAAGACGGAGGGAGGTCACAGTTGCCGCGTCGGAGTGACGTCGCGGAAGAGTGAACAGGTCGACCGCGCAGGTGACCGAGGAAGACCGTCGTCGAGGTACCACGTACCGAAGCTCGACGCCCACACCGACTCCGCAAATCAGCGAGAAGGTTAGGAAAAGATGTTGCAGAGCGTGCTACGGACCGCCCGCCGCGGCGCCGCGCTGGTGAGCGCCCGTCCCTTTCGCGCCCGGCTCGTTCCCCGTCGCGTTCCCGCGTCTCCACCGGTGGAATGGCTCACGCGCGACGTCTCCGAGCGCACCTCGCGGCCCGCGCGACCTTCCCCGTCACGGATCGGGCCTGCCCGCCGCGCGCGATCATAGACGGGCCCCGAATCGTCGGAGCCACCGCCGATCTGGACGGTGGCTTCGTTCCGCGAGATCTGAGCGCGGGACCGTGGACGCGTGGACGATGCGCGCCCGTATTTCTCCCGCGCGCGTTTGACCGTCACGCGGACCTAATCTGACCTTCCTCCCGTCCCGTTCCCACGCCCGTTCCCCCCGCAGCGCACCAACGCGCGTGCCGCCTTCGAGGCCACAAACGGCCCCCAGGAATTCTTCCGCCGCTCGTTCGCGTCGTCCGGTTCCAGGTTCGCCAACGAGGTGATCGGCATCGACCTCGGCACCACCAACTCGTGCGTCGCGGTGATGGATGGCAAGAACGCCAAGGTGATCGAGAACGCCGAGGGCGCGCGCACCACCCCGTCCATGGTCGCCTTCACGGAGAAGGGCGAACGGCTGGTGGGGCAGCCGGCGAAGAGGCAGGCGGTGACCAACCCCACGAACACCCTCTACGCGTGCAAGCGACTCATCGGCCGCAGGTTCGACGACGAGCACACCAAGAAGGAGGCGCAGATGGTCCCTTACAAGATCACCGCGGCGTCCAACGGCGACGCGTGGGTGGAAGCCGGCGGGAAGCAGTACTCCCCGTCGCAAGTCGGCGCTTTCGTCCTCCAGAAGATGAAGGAAACCGCCGAGTCATACCTCGGCCACGGCATCACCCAAGCCGTCGTCACCGTCCCGGCGTACTTCAACGACTCGCAGAGGCAGGCGACCAAGGACGCCGGTAAGATTGCGGGCCTGGACGTGCTCCGCATCATCAACGAGCCCACCGCCGCCGCGCTCTCCTACGGGGTGGACCAAAAAGAGGGCCTCGTGGCTGTGTACGACTTGGGCGGCGGTACCTTCGACGTGTCCATCCTCGAGATCTCCGGCGGCGTGTTCGAGGTCAAGGCGACGAACGGCGATACCTTTCTGGGCGGCGAGGATTTCGACACCGCGCTCCTCGACGACTTTGTCCAGACGTTCAAGAAGGAATCCGGCATCGACCTCACCGGCGATAAGCTCGCGGTTCAGCGCCTCCGGGAGGCTGCGGAGAAGGCCAAGATCGAGCTGTCCTCCGCGCAGTCCACCGACATCAACCTCCCTTTCATCACCGCCGACGCCACCGGCCCCAAGCACATGGCCATGTCCCTCTCCAGGTCCCAGCTGGAGAAGCTCGTGGGTCCCCTCCTGGAGCGCACTAAGGACCCGTGCAGGAACTGCCTTAAGGATGCCGGCGTGGCCGCGTCCGAGATCAACGAGGTTCTCCTCGTGGGAGGCATGTCCCGCATGCCCAAGGTGACCGAGATTGTCAAGGATCTGTTCCAGAGGTCCCCGAACAAGGGTGTCAACCCCGACGAGGTTGTCGCCATGGGCGCCGCCATCCAGGGCGGCGTCCTCCGCGGCGACGTGAAGGACATCCTCCTCCTCGACGTGACGCCCCTCTCGTTGGGTATCGAGACCCTCGGCGGTGTGTTCACCCGTCTCATCAACCGCAACACCACCATCCCCACCAAGAAGTCCCAGACCTTCTCCACCGCGGCTGATAACCAGACCCAGGTTGGCATCAAGGTTCTCCAGGGCGAGCGCGAGATGGCGTCGGACAACAAGATGCTCGGAAACTTTGACCTCGTGGGCATTCCCCCCGCGCCCCGCGGCGTGCCCCAGATCGAGGTCACCTTCGACATCGACGCCAACGGCATCGTGAACGTCTCCGCCAAGGATAAGGCCACCGGCAAGGAGCAGCAGTGCACCATCCAGAGCGGCGGCGGCCTCTCCGACGCGCAGGTTGAGCAGATGGTTCGCGAGGCTGAGACCCACGCCGACGCCGACAAGAACCGCAAGGAGCTCATCGAGGCGAAGAACGAGGCGGACACCCTGCTGTACAGCGCCGATAAGAACGTCTCCGAGCACCAGGCTAACCTCCCCGCCGAGGTGGTCGACGCCATCAAGGCGGCGCAGGCTGACCTCAGGACCGCGGTCGAGTCGGAGAACGTGGAGCAGGTGAAGGAGAAGATCAACGAGCTCCAGCAGGCGGTGATGAAGATCGGCGAGGCGCTCAACAAGAGTGCCGGTGCCGGTGCTGACGCCGGTGCCGGTGCCGACGCCGGTGCGGGCGCCGAGGAGCCCAAGGCCGAGGAAACGGGCGAGGAGGGCGAGAAGAAGGAGGAGCCCAAGCAGTAAAACATTTTTGCTGCACCCGGCGGGGGGCGGACGCCCGCCTCTACACTGCCGTTCACATTTGCGATTTTAATATCATACAGATTCAATCTACATCATCGAACACCCTCACAGCGCGCTCCCCCCGCCGCTGGCACCCGACCCCGACCGTGTGGCACCCCGGCCGTTCCCCGACTCGGCTCCGTCCAGCTTTGTGTACTGTGCCGCACGTCCGCTCATCTTGGCCCGCATCTGCGCGAGGCCCGCCACACCCCCACCCTCCATCACCCCACTCGCGGCGCGCGACCGCAACCTCTCCGCTCTTCGACCCTTAAGGTAGTAATACTGCGATTGATTGGCACGGGAACGACGGCCGGTGAGACGGGGAGGCGTTCGTCGTGACGAGAGGAGGGGAGGATCGGGGGCGCGCGATGGGTGGTGACTCACCATGTACGACATGCCCGCGGCGATGAGGAAAATGAACCCGACGAAGAGCTGTCCCATCATGTTGAAGTGGTGCGGCCATTGCGACTCCTCGGCCTGCACCCCTGTGCCCATCTGGTCCGGCGCACCCTACCGCGCTCGGGAAGTGGAGAAGGCACCTTCAAATTCAACTGTCAAGCCAATAAAAAAAAGAAATCGCCTCGTCGGTGGGTGGCGGTCCAAGAGGCCTGGAGTCACCGATGCAAAAGCCGAATGTGGCGTCGTCCGGCCCCGATGCGAGGAGCGTCTCGGCCCGACGGGAATTATCGTCCCTGCCCGCAAAAGGCAAAAGGTAAGGTATGGGCCCACCACGCTTCCACTGCGCCACTTCGATGAAGGTGTATTTATCGAAGCGAGGTTTCGATCCTCGGACCTGTGGGTTCCCCACGTTTGGTAATCCAGTTGGTTTGCACACTGGAAAATCATTCATGTGTGAAACCGGATTTTTGGAAATATATAGCGCACCAAGGTTCGGCTCCTTGAGAGCAGGCAGTGAACCCTCTCGAGCTCCTGTACGACCGATTCAGGGCGAGACTACGCGTGCTGAGCGACCTGCGATGCGCTGCTATGCTCTATTATCTTATGACAACAAGTACGGCGCGGTGCGGACCTGGTAATGACTCATCACCCGACCCGAACCGCGCTCACCGAATGAATCTCAGTTGTTAGCTGATTTTGTAATACGCTCCACTCCGCCCGCTCCCTTCTCTTAGACACGACGCATTACCTGTCGCCGCGCACCTTCTGGGCGAACTTGGACGAACCGAGGTCGGACGAGCCCGGGAAGGCTCCGAAGGTGGTGACGCGCGGGATCTCACCGCCGCCCCGGATGTACGCGTATTCCACGTAGTCCGGGTCCCTGTTGCCTCCGATGTAGGTTGCACCGCCGGGGATGCAGATGTCGGTCATGTCCTTCAGCTTCTTGATGATGGTGACCGCGGGGCCCGGCGCGCGCTTGCCGAGCTTGCGCTGGGAGTCGTACTGGTTCGCCACGGACGCGTTGGTGCCGTCCTGCACGGCGAGGTCCAGTCCTTTGGCGGGATCTTCGTACATGAAGGGCGCGAACATCACGAGCTGGTTGGGTCCGAGGCCCATGCGCTTGAACCAGGCGACGAGGTCCTCGGTGCTGGCGTCAGCGCCGGGGACGAGACCCTCGGGGTCGGGCCCGTCGGCATCCTTGCGTCCGATGCGCATCTTGGCGCCGAGGTACGGGTTGGTGCCGATGAAGAGGAACTCAAAGTTGGGATCGTCCTCGCCCATGACCTCGTAGTAGTCTCTGGCGAAGTCGATGCGCGCGGCGAAGTGGGGGACGAGGGCGATGAGGTCCGCGTACGACATGGGCTGGTTCACGGTGGCGTCGACCGCCTTCTTGATCTTCTCGATGGAGGCGAAGGCCTTCTTGCAGTCCTTGTTCTCCGGGCGGTCGAGCTCGAATCGGATGGAACCGTTCGCGCCGTTCTTCTTGCCCACAACCTGGAAGGTGCCCGCGTCGTGGAGCGCCAGCCTCATGTACTCGGAGTACGGGAGGTCGATGTTGGCCACGATGGTGGGCTCGACGAACTTGAGGTACTGCTGCTGGGCCCTGCCCTTGTCGCCGCCGTTGGTGAGCTTGTAACCCTCCTCCCTGGAGACGGGCTCGATCTGGAGCTTGGGGAGGTTGATTTCGCGCTTCTCCTTGACGTCGCCGCCGCCGAGGGTGAGGGCACCCTCGGCGACGTCGTCGAAGATGTCGGCGAGCGCGGGGGTGGACGCGCCGAGGGTGGCAGTCACCGCGGCACCCACGGCGAGGGCCTGGCGACGGGTCACGGCGTCGTTCGTGTGCGATCCAACCGCTGATACGTCATCTACAGACTTGTTGGCCGCGGAACAGACGACGGCGGGCTTGGCGTTGGTGACGCGCTTGGAGACGCGGGTGAGGGCGTTCGCCTTCACGCCGATGGCGGAGGTGGCGGCGATGGACGAAGACATCGTTGGTTAAGTGGTCTGCTTGCCGTGGCGACGCGTACACTGCGCGCGGATGTCACCAATCGGAGAATTCTTCAACAGGAAGAGGCTCCTGAATCGCCAACTGGATCCGATCAAACTCGGTCGACTCAATATCTCCAAGCTCGCCCAATCACAGGTCGGCCCGATTCTGACACTGGGCGCCAGTGCGGTTCAAGATCGTAAAAAGCAAAAGCGAAATCGCAGCCGGAGCGCTGCCTGGACTTCGATTGATTTCCCGTTAGAACCCGCGGTGTCGGCACATCGGAAAGCGCACCAGCCACGTCCTCGCGACGGGTGAACGCGCAACCGGAGACTCGGGAGAGACTCGTCACACTCGGTTTAGCTCGAAAACATGGCGAGCTTCACCATGCAAATGGCCGCGCCCGCCGTCGCGAGGCCGGCGGTGGGTGCCCGTGCTCGCGGCAGGACCGTGAGGACCGGCGCTCTGCACAAGGCGGCCGAGAGGGCCTCCGCGACCGGCGCCCCGAGGCGGGCGCAGCGGGAGAACATGGCGGGTGACTGTGCCGACGCGGCGGGCGTCGCGAAGGCGAAGAGGGCGCAGAGGGGGAAGGTACGCGCCCATTCTCCGGCTGCTCAACCCCGGATTTTTCTCCCACCCTGTTCTCGCACCTTATCGGACAGGTTTTAGGGTTAATTTGCCTCGCCGTCCAACGAACGTCCCCTGACCTGGACCGCTCTCCACCCACCCACTGTACGACAGGTGATCACGACCGCGGTGCCGGACACGTTCGTTCCCCCCGGCCAGGAGCCTTTGGGCCCCAAGGGCTTCTGGGAGGCCTTCATGGGCAAGGACCCAAACAAGGGCAAGGTGTGTAAACATTTATCCCCCACACATGAAGCACGCATGTCACTCGTGGACCGACTCGTGGACCTAAACCCTGACGTCTTTCCCCCCTCTCCACCACAACCACAGATCCGCGCCGACTTCCAGTGGAGGATCCTGTCCTGCCTGCCGTACCTCATCCCGTGCATGGGCGCCATCGCGTTCACCGACCAGGCGTTCATGGTGTTCCCGTGGACGTTCAAGGTTGCGGTGCTCATCTCGCCGCTGCTGCAGATCTTCTACTCCAACTCCTTCATCCCCTTCGTGACCTTCTTCACCCTGTTCCTGGCGGTGGTGCGCAACACCAAGCTCAACCACTTCATCCGCTACAACACCATGCAGGCCATCTTGCTGGACATCTGCGTCATGCTCGCGGGTCTCATCATGCAGTACCTCCCCATGTACATCACCGTGTCCATCATCGGCGACCTACTGGAAATCTTCACCCTGATGAACGCCCTGTTCGCCATCGGGTATTGCATGTGGAACTGCCTCAAGGGCCAGTACCCGGAGATTCCCATCATCACCGAGGCTGTGTACGCGCAGGTGCGCGACCAGTAGGTGACTGATTTATACAACGTGGGGATCAATCAGAGTGTAGTGTGGGAGGGACGCGGCGGTACGGCGGTCCAACGTATTAGGACGACTACGCGCGATTTAAATATACATCAAACCTTAGACCAGACACGCGCGCAGCTCAGCGACACGAGCGGGACGGATGTTTGTTGCTATCTCGCTTGTTCTTAAGAGTACTCCAATTTGAAGTTTTTGCTATGTAGTAGGCTATGAACACTCCCCCCGCGACGTGACGGACCAAATCAGAGGGCCGGGTACCTGGTCGCCTGCTCCTTCACCTTCTTGTCGTAGTCAGCCCTGTCGTTCGTGAAGAGCATGTACGCCTCGCTCTGTGCCGGCGACGCCGGGTTGGGGGAGTCCAGCAGGTCCTGGATGCCCAGCAGGATCTGCTTCACCGTGATCGACGGCCTCCATCCCTCGTCCTCGTTCAGGATGCTGAGGCAGACGGTGCCCGAGGGGTAGATGTTGGGGTGGAAGAACCCCGTGGGGAACTTGCACTTGGGCGGCTTGGACGGGTAGTCCTCGCTGAACTCCATGGTGAGCGGGTAGTGACCGCTGAACCAGAGCGTGTCTTTTTTTCCTGGAATCGAGCACTCCCACCGCAGGAGGTTCACCGCGCCGTCCACCGTCTCGGGCCTGGCGACGAAGCCGTGGGGGCGGTCCTTGCGCCACACCTTGCGCTCCTCCGCGAGGCGCCCGCGCGCGATGCCCGACATCGCGAACGCGTCTGTCTGTGCACTCAAGTGTGCGGCGCTTCGTGGCCGCCTTTTTTCAAAGTAGACTACAAGTATTTTCCAGATCGGTCCCGCCGTAGAAACATTCCACGGGACGGACCAACCAACCCGCCATGGGTCCATCGGCGAAGGTCGTCGCGTTGGTCGTGCTTATCGCGATGGGCGCGATCAGCGCGGACGCACAGCTGTCCAAGCCCATCGCTCACAACGACCAGGTGACCAAGGCGTCGGGCCAAGGGAACAAGTTCCTCGATCGCAAGTCATCCCCGGACTCCTTCGACGACGAGGAGGCGATGCGGCCGCAGGACGAGTGCCCCGCCAACCTGCGGCTGCGGTGGATGACGGAGGTGACCAGCAGCGTGTACAGCACCCCCGTCATCGCGGATCTGTTCTCAGACGGGCACAAGGAGGTCGTGGTTCCGTCGTTCGTGCACTACCTCGAGGTGCTCGAGGGCGAGGATGGCGCCAAGGCGGGCGGCGACTGGCCCGCGTTCCACAAGTCCACCGCGCACGCGTCACCGCTGCTGAGGGAGTCGGGCGAGGGGACTGAGATCCTGCTGCCGATGTACGACGGGGAGGTGCACTTCTTCAACGACCGAGGTACGATCACCTCGCCAACCCTAAGCCACCCGTCGAAGATCTAACATCCACAACAACCCAACCGCCCGAACCTTCCAAACGCATACCCCGTCCGACCCAAACCTAAACTCAACCCCACATCTTACGCACGATCCCACAGGCCAAACGCTGGACAAGAAGCTGTACGTACCACGGCTGCGGGTCCGCAAAGACTGGTTCGTGGGCCTGGCCCCGGATCACGTGGACCACTCCAGACCCGACGTGGGCGCAGAAGAAGAAGAAGAAAACTTTGGAACGAGCGGCTTCCGCCAGCCGGACCCGGCGGGACACGGCGCCCCCGAGCACGCGCACCACGGGTTGAAGCGGCAGACGGAGATGGGTTCGACGGAAGGCACCGCGGGTTCGAGCGGTCGCCGCCGCCTGCGTTCAGCCGACGAGCACACCGCGCGGCCGAGGGATACGCTCACGGAGGAGGCGGCGGAGAGCTTCAAGGTTTTCGACGACGGCGACGGCGACGGCGACGAGGACGAGGAACCCGCGGGTGGACTGAGCGCGAAGGAAAAGGACTACCACGCCGACTACCACAACTTTTGGGAAGATACCGACGGTACTGACGGTACCGACGATTCCAACTCAGCGGAGGGCGGTTCGGTGGGTGAAGGGGACGAAGGGAAGGGTGGGAAGGAGGCTGATGAGGCGGGTGGGAAGCAAGGGAAGGAGGCTGATGAGGCGGGTGGGAAGCGAGGGAAGGAGGCTGAGGCGGGTGGGACAGAGCGCCCCGCGCTGCGAACGCACCGCGAGGCGCACGCCGGCTGGGAGGATGAGAACTTCCAGCAGCGCCCGCGCGAGTCCGGCGACGATGAACACGTCTACGTGGACGCGCACTTACTGTGCACCCCCGCCGTCGCCGACATCGACGGCGACGGCAAGGAGGAGCTGGTCCTCTCCGTGTCCTACTTTTTCGACCGTGAGTACTACGACAACCCGGCGCACTCGCACGAGCTGGACCCGTCGATCGACATGAGCAAGTACGTCGCGGGCGGCGTGTACGTGGTTGACTTGAAGACTTTGTCGCTGAAGTGGCACACGCACCTGGACCTGTCCACGGATACGGTGGACTACAGGGCGTACGTGTACAGCTCGCCCACGCTGGTGGACCTGGATCGGGACGGACAGATGGAGATTGTCGTCGGCACCAGCGTCGGGTTCCTGTACGTGCTTCGGTCGGACGGGACATCGCAGAAGGGTTTCCCGGTGCAGATGGGCGAGATCCAGGCGCAGGTGGCGGCGGTGGACTTGGACGGGGACGGATACCCCGAGCTCGTCGCCGCGGACACGCGTGGTTCCGTCGCGGTGTTCAGGCGGGACGGGTCGGAGCTGTGGGAGCGGCACCTGTCGTCGCTCATCGCGCAGGGTGTCAGCGTGGGTGACGTGGACGGCGACGGGGCGCTCGAGGTCGTCGTCGGGACGAGCAGCGGCGCGATACACGTCCTGCGCGGCGCCACCGGAGCGCCCGTGCATCCCTTCCCGTTTTACACGAACGGCCGGGTGATGGCGCCGGTGCTGCTGACCAAGCTCCGCGGGGATGAGAGCGCGATGACTTTGGTGGCGATATCGTTCGACGGTTTCGTCTACCTCGTGGACGGTAAGAAAGCGTGTCGGGACGTGATCGACCTGGGGGAGACGAGCTACTCCATGCCCCTCGTCGACGACCTCACCGGCAACGGGAAGATGGACCTGGTGCTCGCCACCATGAACGGCGTCGTGTACGTGTACGAATCCCTCGATACCCCGTACGACCCGTTGCACGCGTGGACGTCGCAGGTGCACAGCGTGAACAACATGGCGTCCAGGTGCGGCGCCTCCTTCGGGGTCCAAGGGAAGGACCGCGGGTACCACGACGTCCGGGGCGAGAGGATCGACGTCCCGTTTGAGATTGTGGACGAGCGCCGCACGGTACAAATCGAGCGCAAGGGCGGCGCACCCCACGGGCCGTACAAGGGGACCGTCACCGTCACCTCCCCGGGCTTCTCCACCCAAGTGACCGGCACATACGACGCTCCGGGTATACACAAGCTCAGTACCACAATACCCAACTGGCGCGCCAGGGGCCGGGTCACCATCCGCGTCTCCGACGCCAGCGCCATATTCGTCGAGGACAGCTACTCGGTCTCTTTCCACATGCGGTACTACAGGGTACTCAAGTGGGTGCTGGTGCTGCCCTTCATCGCGGCGACCACCGCGCTGATGCACGTGACGAGCGGTGAGGGCGCCGCGCTCCCCACGTTCGCGGGTGGAGCTCGGGGGAGGCTGGGCAAAGATATTTAACGAGCAGAACGCTAGCTAGACGTTCGAATGAATCACAAATCGTATTACACTCGCACTAAACTAAGCGGCCGAGTCGTATTAAACTAAGCGGCCGAGTCGTATTCTCAGTTGTCACCCGAGGGTCGCCCCGCGTCGTTCCCGAATCTCGCCGGCGCAGTGGGTATTTGCCCTTTATAGCGCCGGGATCACAAAGGGAACGACGGGTCGGGGTGCCTGCCGACGGCGGGCGGGGTCCAGATTCCAGGCTGGAGCCCCGCCAGTCGCGGCGCGTCGCGGGGACGGTTCAGAGATTTGGTTTTGGCGATGACGCCAGTCTCGTTGCTCTGCCGCTCGTCACGCTCACAGCCGGCTCGTTCATACGAGGAGCGCCTCGATCTTCGCCTTGGACGCACCGGCGGAATCGCCGTTACGCTCCACCACGTTGCCCTCGGAGTCGACGAGGAACTTGGCGGCGAAGTTCCATCGCACGTCGCCGGGGTGCTGCTCCTTGAGGAACTGCCACACCGGGTGGGTCTTGCCGCCGTTGACGTCGATCTTGGACATCATGTTGACGCCGACGCCGCTGAAGTCGAACTTGTCCTCGACGAACTTCTTAATCTCGGCCTCGCTGCCGGGTTCTTGCGACCCGAACTGGTTGCACGGGAAGCACACAATCTGAGGGAGGAAAGCGAGGGACGTGGAGGGTCAGGTCAGGTCAGGTCAGGTCAGCATCGCTCGTCGTCTTGTCCAGGAACGGACGACGACGAAAAGTGCTTCGGGGAGCTTCGGTGGGCGCGGGCTGGGTCGTATCGGGCGATGGACGTACCTCGAGTCCCTTGGGACCGAGCTCCTTGGCCATCGCGGACATCTCCTGGTAGTTGCCGCGGGTCGCGCCTCACTTACACGCCACGTTGGTCACGAGGACAACCTTTCCCTTGAACTTGTCGAAGGACACGTCATTGCCATCGATGTCCATGGCGCTGAGCTCGTAGAAGGATTTGGCGGCGGCCATGGGAACGGCGGCGGCGCGACGGACGGTGCGGGAGGTGGCCACTCGGCGGGAGCCAAGCCGGGTCTGAACGACCGCGGAGCGAGAGGAGAGAGAGGCGACGGTCTGCATCACACAGGCGTCGAGCGTTCTGGCGGCGTCGCCGAGATAAAGTTCGACGCCACGTGTTCAGTCTCGCGTGCTGGGCAATCTGGAAGTCTCCATTTCTTGCAGGCCTCGCGCACTGCGGGGGGCGCGACCGGGGTGACCTGGGTCAGGAAGGACGCCGTTGGATCGAGTCGGATCGACGTGTGATCGTAGTCGTCATCGATGGACGCGTCAAACACGGGATCAAGCTTCGTGGCGTGGGGCAGCGCGCTCGGCATCACGGCCGTATACGTGGGTAGCCTGTACCTGTGGCCCGAGGTGCCTTCCGAAGGTAGGAACCACCCGAGGACGGTGAAGAAGAGGTTCGCATCGCTGGTGGGTGCGTGCGCGGCGGCGTGCGTGCCGCTCATGCGCGCCATCACAGCGTCGCCCATGCCCGAGGCGGTCACACGCGCGGGCGTGACCCCGCCACAGTCCTTGGTCATCGCGCTGGGGATCGAGCCCGACCTCGAGGCCGCCGCGACGTCCACCGTCGCCACCCTCGGACTGGCCGTCGCGCTCTTCCTCGGACCCCTGACGCACCTCGCGATCGACGGGCGCCTGTTCAGTAGGTTCACGAACGCCCTCAACGTCGACAGTGTGCTCAAACTGAGGGACTACTACGTCGCGCCGGCGTCCGAGGAGTTTGCGTTTCGAGCGTGCGTGACTCAAACGGTGATGTGGAGCGGCGCCTCCACCGTGCGAGCCGCGGTGTTCCTGTCGCCCATGTGCTTCGGCGCCGCGCACCTGCACCACTTCAGGGAGCTCAGGAGGCGGACGGGCAGCGCCGCCACCGCGCTGGCGGCGATCGCAGCGCAGTTTACGTACACAACCGCGTTTGGATGGTTCGCCGCGTTTGCATATCTCAGAACCGGTCACTTGCTCGGGCCGGTGGCGGCGCACTCGTTCTGTAACGTGATGGGCCTGCCGGACGTGGTCGGGGCGTGTGGGCACAGGCGTAAGGGGGTCATCGGTGTGGCGTACGTGTTCGGTGTGTGCGCGTTCGTGTGTGGTCTGTGGCCACTCACTGATCCAAGGTGGCACCCCGCGTCGGGATGGGACGATTTGGTTAAAGTCGGTAGGTCGCTTCGGTAGTCTCGGTGGTTTTGTTCATCCCTCGGGGGGTTTATAGCACATCGCAACGGATGCGTCTAGCTAGGCACTAGTGTAGGAACACACGCGGAACTCACGGTTCGAACTTGTTGGGCCCCGCGTCTTTGAGGATGATGTCCAGCGGCAGGAACCTTGGCGTGGGCACCTCGTCGTCGCCCCACTTCATCCACTCCCAGCCCTCGCACTTATCGGGCTCGGTGTTGACTGCTGTGGTATCCGCCGGGACGTCCGCGCGCATGAACACCGTGATCCAGTGGTTGTTCTCGTCGATGACCGCCTCGCACGTGTACGCGTACGTCACGTCCCCGGTCAGCTCGATGCCGGTCTCCTCCAGTATCTCTCGCCTGGCGCACTGTTCCCAGGTCTCCCGCCACTCCAGTTTGCCCCCGGGTAACGCGTACTGGCCCGCGCCGTGGCTCCCCTTGCGCTTCCCGATGAGCACCTTACCCTCCTTGACGATGAGGACCCCGACGCCCACGCGGGGCCATCGCTTGGCGGCGTCGTCACCTCCCATGAGGCTCGCGCGGTTCAAAAGTGTCGTCCTGTGTGAGATTTTGTCTTGTTGGTTTGCCGAGCCGAAAATGCGAGCGGAATTCCTCTGGGCAGACCAGACTAGCTCGGCGCGCACAGGGGCGGCCGAGCCGGTAGGGGGGTGAAACATGGACCTCGCGGAGGCCCTGCTACATAGGTATACCACCAGCGTGGTGGCCATCCTCAACGCGGTGCGTCTCTACACCGCCAATCCGCCAATCCCCACGCCGCCCCCAAATCCAGCCTCGGCACCCCTCCCAATAGATGGCCCTCCCACGCGTCCGCAGCTGATTCCCCAACGCAACTACTGACATTGACCCATCCGCCTTTTCCCGACCTCTCCCAACAGAGCTCAGGGGAGTCGAGCGACACATCGCGCGGTCTCGGCGCGCTTCGCGACCTTCTCCCCGCGCTCTCCGCGCTCGCCCCGACGGGCGGTCCGCAGCTGATCTCGATACTCACGCGATGGCATCAGCAGCAGGCGAGGGCGCTGGCGTCGAGCAGCGGCGACAGGAACCCGCTGGGCCGGTCGCGGACCTTACAGCTGGCGTTCTGGCACGCCGCGCACAGGGTCCTGGCGCCCTTACCCCCCGGCGCGCTGACATCCGCCGACGTGTCGCACGTCGTGGACCTGGCGTTCGACGCCATCGTACACGGCAGGGAACCCGCGCCGCACGTGGACGCGGGATGGGCCCTACGGCCGCTCGCGGGGGGTGCGTCGGAAGGTAACGGCGACACCGTGGGCGGCGGCGACACGGCAATCAACTCCCAACCGCCCCCGCTGGACCCGTCACCCTCCGTCGCCACGCTGGCGGCGCGGTGCCTGGGGTTAGCGTCGCGGCACGACCCGGACCTGGTCACCGGACGGCTGGTGGACGAACTGGAGCCGAGGGTTAACAGCGAGGGCAAGCGCGGGGAGGTTCACTTGATCATACACGGCGCGCGGTTCCTGCACGTGTCCTTGGACGGCATAGGCGCGCCAGGGACGTGTACCGCGGTGAGTGGGTGGAGTGATGCGTCGAGGGGGAAACAGGCGGATCTGTACGCGGCGTGCGCGGCTCAGACGGTCCGGCGGTTGAACCCCGCGGCGTGGACCCCGGCGTATAGGAAGTCGGACCTGAGGCACGCGCTGTGTGCGCTGCTGCACGCGGTGCTCACGCCGGTGGCTGGCGCGAGGATACCCGACGTGGCGTCGCGAGAAGCGAGGGGGGACTGGGCGGAGGCGGTGAGCACGTGCCGGGCGGACGTATCGGCGTGGCTCAAGAGCAAGGAGAAGAAACACGGCGTCGCGGGTTTACCCTTGCTGGGTACTCTGCACGCGGCCGAGACGTTGTGCGGGGGGGACGGCGGGTCGGGGCTGCATATGTTCCTGGACACGACGCTGCTTCGGGCGTTTAAGGAACCGAGGCACAGGTGAGTTTATTTTGATTTTCGTACGGGCGATTAGACTGACACGTGTGTTTTGTGTACAGGGCACCCGCCGCGGATGCGTTGAGGGCGGCGGTGGAGGGGATCGCGCCGCCGCTGCCGCCGGGTGGTAACCGCCCCGCACCCGCCGCGCCGCCCCTCCCAGAACCCACGCGGGGTAAGCTGAGGGCGGCGCTTGGCGCGGCGGCGGTGGCGATCAAGAAGGGGCCGCGCGGCGCTGACGTCGAGGCGGTGGCGAGGGCCACGGCGGCGTCGGCTCGACTGGACCCGCTGCTGTGCGCGGATGTCTTGATGGACCTTGTGCACCAAGGTAAGGTGTGCGACGCCACCGCGGCTGGACTGGCGGCCATACCTGACGTCATCCTGCTCACCGCACCGCGGAACAAACCTGGGGAGACGAGCGCGCCGAGGCCCGGGCTGGCCGGCGTGCTCGAGTGCATGCGGGACAAAAACTTGGACCCTTTCGTGGGTCTTGTGGACAGGATCGTCGCGATGGGCGCGGCGGGGGTGGCGGCGGCGGGCGGCGCGGACAGCGCACCCGCCGCGGTCAAGGCTGCGGCGTCCGCGGCGGCGGCTACCGCCGCGGCGCTCACCAAGGGTTTGCGGCGCGAGCTCGGGCACACCGCGTCGGCGCTTCAACGCGCGGATCCGACTTCGAAAGAGTCCGTCGCCGTGGCCACCGCGTTGCTCAGGTGCGTCCCGTTCATCGCGCCCGAGGAGTGGCGCGGGCGGGCGCTCGGCGAGGCTGTCCCGCCGCTGTGCGCGCACCCGCACCCGGCAGTGAGGGCAGCCGCGAGGGAGGCTATGCGGCGGGCCGTGGCGTCGACGCCGGCGGCGAGGGACGCCATCGTTCAGGGCGCGGCGGGTGTCTTACTGTCTCCGCCGTCGATGGGGCGCGCGGGGATCGCGTTGACGGATGCTGACGTGGCGACGTCGGCGGCGCGTACGCTTCGTGACGTATGCGAGACGTGGTGCGCCGCGGTGGCGCAGACAGGTGGATCGGACAGTAGCACTGAAACCTTCGACCCTTCGAGGGCGGAGGCGGCGGGTCTGTTGATGCTGTGCTCACCCTCGCCGGATGTTCGCGTCGCGGCGGTGGAGATGCTCCGTGAGGTGGCCGCGTTATTCGCGGCGCTGAGACACTCGCGGAATGAATCGAACGGGCGGAGTGAATCCCCCGCGCCGTCCGCGCCGTCCATGTTTTCAATCGTGGAGTCGTGCGCGGGGGATATGGTGATCGGTGCGTTGGGCGCCGAGGGCGGGACCGGCGGGATTGACCCTTGCTCGGACCCGGCGCTCGTCGCGGCGGCCGCGTCGTCCGTGGCGGCGGCGGGCGGCGCGGCGGCGGCGGTGCGGCACACGCGCGGCGGCGCTTGGACCGCCGCGCTGGGCGTGTTGGCGTCTCGAGCCGCGGCGGCCTCTCCGGAGGTGACCACGACCGCGCGCGCGCAGGCGTTGCAACGGGTCCAGGCGGTCATGATGCAGGAAGGGACGGTTGCCAGGAGTAACGGCCCGCGGGCACCCACCGATTCAACCACGGATACGTTCGAGGCTTGGCGCAACTGCACATGTTTCGTCTGCGCGGCGTCCCCGGCGCGTGAAACTGGCCCGCCCGTGCTCAGCGCGTCGAACCAAGGTCAATCACTCTCCCCGGCGGGCGTGACACCGAACCCGCTTATATCCGCGCCGACGCAGGTGGCCCTCGGGGTTCGCGGGTCCTTGTCCGGTCTCTTCGCGCTGCTGGTTCCGTGTTTGAAGGAAGGTGGCGCGCAGGCGGCGGCGGCGGCGGGCGTGCTCGCGAGGGTCCCGCCGCTCGCCGCGCCGCAGCTTCTCGCCGCGCTCGCGCCCCTGCAGGGCTCGCTCGGCAACGCGCCCGTCAACTCCGGCGCCCCTGGGAGCGGCACGCCCTTCGACAGGAACCGACGCGACTTGGAGTTGAGGGCGCACCTCGCGGGTCTGCACCTCGGCCTCGCGGTATCGGGCGCCGTCCAGGCCGTGGCACCCGGACCCGCGGGACGGGACGCGGTCGCCAAGCACCTCCTCGCGTTCGTCGAGCAGACCGTGGGGTACGCGCGGTCCACCGGCGCCGCGATCGAGTGCTCCCCCGACGACCTCAACCGGCTGTTGTTCGCGGCGGCGGCGACTGCGACGGCGGCGACGCCGCACATCTTATCCCTGGCGCCGCACGTGGTCGACCCGGAGATTCGTTCCAGGCTCTGGGAGGACTTCAACTGGTGGGCGAAGAAGACCGCTTCGAGTGTCGTGGACGGACTGGGCGGGGGAGGTAGGCCTGGAGGAGGTAGGGGCGACGACGTATCACCCGCCGTCGCCGCTCTGTTATCGTCGAGGGGGACCAACTCCAGTCGCGGGGGCGCCGGGAGCGTGAATTCGTTCGACGGGAGCGAGTCCCGTCACGGCAAGGGCGGGAGCGTCAGGAGCGGCCTGGGTCTCAGCGTCTTGGACCTCGCCATCGGTACCGGCAAAGGGGGTGGCGTGGACGTCGCGGCGTTGGGCCTCGGAAGCGCTTGGAGCGGGTCCGACCACGGGGGGCACGAGACCGCGTCTGACCACGACGACCAGAGCAGCACCGGGGGTAAGAGCAGCGCGCCCAACGCGGTGGCGGCCAAAACCCCGGCGGCGGTGTACCACGCGTGCAACGAGGCGATGGCGGCGCTGCTCGCCGGGCCGGTTTTCGACGGCGACGCCGCCAAGCCGAGGGGCCGCGTGCTGGCGTGGATTGGAAACTTACTGGAAGGTAAAGTCTCCGGATCGAGGCGCGTGGATTTGAGCACGGCGAGACGGGCGCTTCGGTACCACCTCGGCGCGAACCCGGCGTTGGCGCACACCGTGCTGGACGCGTGCTACTCATCGCACGAGCGAACGGCGGCGGCGCATCTCTCCGCGTTGGCGGATCTGTTTACGCGAGCGGCTCGAATTCACGCCTCCGCTCTCTACCTGGAGTCTTCAAACTCACCAAACTCTCCGGGTATCTCCGGGCGCACGTCACCGGGTATCACCGGTTCACGGGTCACGGTCGAACCCCCGAGTTGTCCACCCGCCAAGCTCGTCGCCCTCGTGCTGTACAAGCTGGTGCATCCGTCGGCGACTGTGCGTGACGACGCGGTGGCTCTCTTGAAATCCGTCGCGGCGCTTGACTTGGGGGTTAACGATCCAGGGGGCGGCGACGGCGATCTCCACGAGATTTTCTCGCAGGATACCCTGCCCGAGCTCCCCGACGCGTACCAGGCTTTCCAGCAGAACGTGTCGGGTACGCTCGCGCGGCGCAGGCCCGCGCTGGGCGAGGAGCTCTTGGTTGAGGCTTTGGTGCGGCAGATGGACGACGGCGCCGCGGACGCCGGCGCGCACCGGCACGTGCTCGCGGCGCTGGCCCCGTGGACGGCGGCGTTGCACCTGCCGCACATCGCCGCGGCTGGACGCGCCGAGCGGCTCCTCAAGTCCCTCTACTTCGTCACGTTTTTCCGCGGGGATGCGTTCCCGCGCGAGATGGAGACGATGTGGCGGCACATCGGCCACTCGCCCCGCAACGTGGTGCCGGCGCTGCGATTTTTGGAGATGAAGGGGTTGGAGGACACGTCGTCCGCCACCGCCATGTCCACATACTGCCTCACCGCCAAGCGCGTGTGCCTGTACCTCGCCAGGGCGGCGCCGCAGCAGTCCATCGACCAGCTCGTGTACGCCATATCCCTCCGGGGTCTCGAGGTTGACTACCCTCCCGGCGCCGGGGACGTCGAGCGAAGAAACAGCGGCGACGACAGCATGGACATGGGCTCCATGCGCGGTAGCGACGCGGGAAGCATACGCGGCGGGAGCTCGCTCGGCCGCAGCAACGACGACGACGACGACGACGACGACGGCTTGAAGCTCACGGCGCCGGACCTCGCCATCATCCTCCTCGCGGAGGTTGCGGCGGAGCACGACGAAGATTTCAGGGTGCACCTGCCCGTCTTACTTCACGCCGTCGTGGCCACTCTGGCGGGGTCGCCGGAGCCGACGGTCCGCGCGCACTGCCGCCAGCTCCTCGCCAACCTAACCCACGCCATCGCCGCCAGGCCGCTGGGCGCCAAGGGACGCGCGGGCTCGGATAAGATTTCGTACGACTTTCAAAATAACGGCGTCGACCTCGCACACGCCGGTCTCGTCCCCGGTCTTCAGGTCACCCCGGGCGTGCCCGGGTGGCAGGGGGAGGTTGGCCAGTGGGGCGCCGCGGGTATGACGGGACAGGGACAGGGACACGGTATACCCGGATTTGGCGCCGACGCTCGGTATAACAACGCGTACGGAGCGAATTTGGGAACTAATAATTCGGGTTCCTACGGCGGCGGCGGCGTGGACGAGGACGACGACACCAAGGGCCGCGCGGCTGTCGCCAGGCTACAGGCGTTACTCGCGCGTCCCGGCGGCGGCGGCGGCGGGGCGGGCACTACCGCGGGGGGTCTCATCGGCGGCGTGATTGTGAGGGGCGGCGCCACCGAGGGCGCGGCGCCTTGGACCCCCGAGTCCATCGCGCAGCTCGTGGGTCTCCTCCCCGACGCGATGGTGTTCGAACCCGGGCTCCGGGAGCAGTGGGCGGACGAGGCTAGGCGTTGGCTGCTCCGCGCCGCTTCGTATTCGCTCGCGGCGACGTCGGCGAGGGTGCTAGCCGCGCTGAGGGTACCGTTGGACCTCGAGAGCGGCGAGGCGCTTCTCGCGGCGCTGTGTTCGTCGGCGGCGGCGGCGGAGGGTGGGACGGTCGCGTACGGCCTCGTGTCCGACCGACGCGGCGCCGACTACCGGTCCTCGCGCGGGGGTGGCGCGCGGAGGGTGGTATCCGCGCGGTCCGCGTCAGCCGCCGCGGATCTCGCGGGTCTTTTACTCGACACGCTGACAGAGATGCTGGGACACGTCGCGCACCGCGAGCGCGACATCATCGAATACCCGCACGTGCTGTGGGGCGCGGCGGCGTGCCTCCGGACCTTACACCCGCCGCTGTACGCGCGCGCCGCGAGGCTCTTTTCGGCGATGACCCTCGCGTGGCCGCTCGACGATCCGAGCGGCGCGAGCGAGGAGATTTTGAGGTCGGCGGCGCCCGTGCCAATCGGGACTCGATTCCCCGCGCACGCGACTCGAAACCCGGCGGTGGCTCAGGCTGTCGCCGCCGCGCTGGACGCGTGGCGACGCGGCGCCAACGCCAAGGACTTCGACGCGACGTGGCGCCCGCCTCCGGGCATGCCCGCGCCCGCGATGAGCCTCCCGGACCTGGTGCCGCTCCTGCTGAAAGGGTTGACGCGATCCGAGTCTGCGGCGCACTCGGCTCGAGGGCTCGCTGCGATTGTCCCGCGGGTCGGCGTGAGGGACAGGTGGGGCGGTGAGCGCGCGTTGGCGTTGGCGACGAGCGGGTTACTCCCGCTGGTGCTCGCGGCGGCGGTCGCGGCGGAGGAGGATGCCGCCCGGGAACGCGACGAGGGAGGCGTCGACCCCCGAGGTCTCGAATCAGCGCCATCCCCGTCGCCCTC
>Ga0209425_10000776_pt1 | contig 37999 bp, 27 predicted proteins | sample COG_05_FD_184749 | JGI IMG/M metagenome (GOLD analysis project Ga0209425, IMG submission 184749) | Pelagic Microbial community sample from North Sea - COGITO 998_met_05 (SPAdes) (version 2) | ecosystem: Environmental > Aquatic > Marine > Neritic zone/Coastal water | place: Helgoland, sampling...
TATTTTTTTATAATTTATGTTTTTTAAAATTAAAAATTATTATTTAAAATAGTTAGATATTTATTCTAAATAATCTATTAAAAAACATAATGGAAAGGACATGCCCTTTATAACAATTGTTAATAACTAAAAGAGTTTAAATCTTTTATTAAAAAGGTAAAATAGGTTCATAAAAAAACCATGCAAAACCCTCTTGGAGTACCGAAAAAACAAATCACAAACTAAATCGCACGAAGCTAGTAAAATCCGAAGAGGTCTCAAAGTTTCTAAGACCTATTTCTTGGAAATAGATAAAGAATTTTGCCATGAAATCAGTAAAATTTAGCTAAATTTAACTTGTCCACAACCTCTTATATTGAATTAATAATAGTTGTAAAGGACTACTGTTTCTGGGCTTTAAGCCCTGTAAAAAATGTTAGTAATTAAGAAGGAGGCCTTGTGGGGTGTAAAATGGTGCACCCGGCAGGATTCGAACCTGCAACCTCTTGATTCGTAGTCAAACACTCTATCCAGTTGAGCCACGGGTGCTTTATTTAAAAATTTATCTTAATGCAAGGTATTGTTGCTATTATGATAAAAAAATACTTAAGTTATAAAAATACTCTACTAAAATTTTCATTACAAGAGCAAGTTTAAAAATTAAGTTTGTTATTATAACAAATTTCATCTATGATAAGGCTTTCAGTTTACCAGATTTTTTGAGTGATTCTGGAGTTAAAAGATTGCGAACTAACAATTACATTAAAGGTAGGAAACGTTATTATCCTATATATTCCATATTTTCTTCCCAAGAGATTTTTTTGATATAGTTTTGGATAATTTTTATAACTCGATAATCAATAGAATGTCCCAAATTATTTAATGAGTGACTTTCATATTTTATTCCTAATTTTGCCAAACCTTTTTCCGCCTCTGACAAAAAGTGGTAACCCACCACATCGTCATCTGAACCATGAACTAAACAAATTTTTGGCTTTGAATTGATATCATTAGGTAGGATTAGTCTACCAGAGAGAGCTATGATTGCGGCAGGTTCTTCGCTGGATTTTAAGGAGGTATACATGGACATCATGGCTCCCTGTGAGAAGCCAATCAGAATTAAATCTTTTTTTGTAAGGTCATGCTTATCCAACTGTTCCTTAATAAAATTATTTAAAATATCATTAGATCTAACTATTTCGGTAGACATTTTAACGGGGTCATGTTGTGCCAAAGAAAACCATTGATAAGATTCTTTCATTCCGATGTCGCAATTATAAGTAGCATTTGGAGCTATAAATTTAGCTTCTGGTATGGATTTTGAAATTTCAGGAGCTAAGACAAGCAGATTCTCTCCATTTGATCCATAGCCATGAAGTAAAATAACTAATTTTTTAATATTATTTTTATCTTGAACAAATTCTTGATGCGAGAGTTTCATTTTTTATTATTAAAAGAGTTTTATAAGATGTACTGAAGCAAGGTCCGTCTTCAGAACTGCATTATAAATTAAACAATTTATCTGCATTTTTTACCTGATATTCATAAAAAAACCTTGTGGAATATAGTTATATTCCAGTCATTTTTTACAAATGTAAGGTAAAAATATTTTGGTATAATTTCTTGAATAATACTAAATATCATTTAAAAATAAGCAATGCAGCGAAATATTTTTGAAATAAAATTAACAAAAAATAAAGGATGGTATCTTTACTCATCTTAAAGCTTTTTACTAATTTTATCTCAAAAAAAATGAAGATAGAACTTTATTATTTTAATATATAATATGAATCTCATTAATCTAGGAAATATAGAGGGTAGAATTCACTTTATTGGTATCGGCGGTATCGGTATGAGTGCGCTTGCTATTATTTTACATCATTTGGGTTTTAAAATTTCTGGCTCTGATATTTCTTATAATACAAATATTAAAAAATTAGAGGATTTAGGTATTAAATGTTTTACTTCTCAAACACTTAACAATGTATCGGATGACATCTCTTTGGTAGTTAAAACCTCTATCATTTACAATGATAACCCTGAAATTATTGAATCCAAAAAGAGGGGTATTGCAATTATTAAGAGATCTGATATGTTAGCCATGATTTTGTCTGGTAAAAAATCTATAACCATTGCAGGTACTCATGGCAAAACAACTACAACAACTATGGTTTCTGAAATTTTTGAAGAAGCCGGTTTAGATCCGACAGTAATCAATGGCGGCATCATTAATCGTTTCAATTCTAATGGCAAATTTGGCAAAGGTGTATATATAATTGCTGAAGGTGACGAATCTGATGCTAGCTTTGTTGATTTGCCAACATTAATTGGCTTGGTTACCAATATTGAAGCTGATCATATGGATTTTTACAAAGGAGATCACAAAAAATATAAGTCTTATTTTAAAAAATATATTGATCAAATTCCAAAATATGGTTTGGCCGTCCTAAATATTGATGATAAAAATATTAAAAATATTTATAATTTAATTCCTGATAAATCTAATATTATTACTTATAGCATAGATGCTGAATCTGATGTTATTGTAAAAAATATTGAACAAGACATTAACGGTTGTAAGTTTGATATAATAGCCAAAGATTATCAAATTAATGATATTTTTGCTAATTTTTATGGCCTTCATAATATCAGTAATGCTGCAGGAGCAATTGCTATTGCTAAATTTGCAGAAATTGACACGCTCATTATTAAAGATGCTTTAAAAACCTATCAAGGTGTGCAAAGAAGATTTACTAAGGTTGGTGAATATCGAGGAGTTATTATTATTGATGATTACGCCCACCATCCGACAGAAGTTTCTGCAACATTAGAAGCTGCAAGGCAAATTGTAGGTGATAAAAATAAAATTGTCACCATATTTCAGCCTCATAAATATAGCAGAACTTTTGATTTTCTTGATGAGTTTGCGAATTGCTTTAAGATATCTGACATCTTAATCATTGATAATATCCACTCTATAGCTGGAGAGAGGACGGATTTAGTTAGTCAGGATATTCTAATTGATAAAATTAAAGAAGCGGGACAGACTACTGTTTTAAAATTAGAAAATAAAAGAGATCTGGCAAAAATTACCAAAAAATATATTTCTGCTGGGGATTTAATTTTATGCTCTGGCGCTGGAACTATTACTGATATGGCCAGAAATTTAGAAAAAGAATTAAAAGATCTAGATGGATAATATAGAAATCAGAGACATAAGTGGGGATGAAATCGTTAATTCCTATTATTTAATTACTCAATCATATCTCGATCTTACTAAAGAAGAGTATGCTATAACTGTCAAAGAGATGATGGAACTTAGTAATTTTAAAATGATCGGGGCCTTTGTAGATAAAAAAATTATTGGAATTTCAGGATATGTTATTTCAAGGATGTTTTATTGCGCTAAATTTTTAAGGATTTCAAATTTAATTATTGATAAAGAATATCGCAATAAAAGAATTGGCACTAAAATGATTTATTTTTTGGAAGAAAAAGCTAGAAATAACAATTGTAAGCATGTAATATTAGATTCTTTTATTGGTAATAAAAAATCTCACTCTCTTTATTTTAGGGAAGATTTTTTTATCAGAGGTTTTCACTTTATGAAAGAATTATAAATTATGGTCAAAGTTTCCGTTATCTATCATAGTGGCTTTGGTCACACCGAAATTCAGGCTAAAGCTGTTTGCGAGGGCGCCTTATCTTCTGGCGGCGTTGAGGCTAAATTAGTAAAGGCTGAGGACGCTATTATAGATATTAACCAGTTTGATGATAGTGATGCTATTATTTTTGGCTCTCCAACTTACATGGGCTCAGTTTCTGCTAAATTTAAAGAATTTATGGACACATCTTCTAAAATTTGGATGAAACAGGGTTGGAAAGATAAGGTTGCCGCAGGTTTTACTAATTCTTATAGTTTAAGCGGCGACAAGTTAAATACCTTAGTACAGATTGGAATTTATGCTATGCAACATAGTATGATTTGGGTTGGTTTAGGTCACATGAGCACTTGTGCAAATGGTCAACAAGGAAAGGCTGAAGAAATTAATAGAATGGGTTCTTTTTTTGGTGCGATGGCCCAATCTGATAATAAGTCAACCGATGTCACTCCTCCATCTGGCGATATTGAGACGGCAAAAATTCTTGGTAAAAGGGTTGCTGACTTAACTAAAAAATTTAAATCTTATAATGACACAATCTAGTTGGAGTAAAAATTCTTGGAGAGAATTTCCTATTAAACAGCAACCAACATACCCCGATCAAAAATCTTTGAAAGAGGTTGAAGAGCAACTATCTAACTATCCTCGCCTCGTTTCTTGTGGAGAAATTAATAATTTAAAATCGGAATTGTCTGACGTTTGTAATGGCAAGGCTTTTTTGTTGCAGGGAGGAGATTGTGCCGAGAGTTTCACTGAATTTAGTCGTCATAATATTAAAAGTTTTTTTAGAACTATTTTACAAATGACTATTGCACTTCTTTATGGTGCCGAGAAGCCTATTGTTAAAATTGGTAGGATTGCTGGTCAATATGCAAAACCAAGATCAACAGATTTTGAAGAAGTCTCTGGCGTAAAAGCCCCAAGTTATCGTGGTGATATTATTAATTCTTTAGAATTTAGCGAACAAGCAAGAACTCCAGATCCAAAAAGATTAATCGAAGCTTATTTTCACTCCGCCGCTACTATGAATTACCTTAAATCCCTAGCTAATGGTGGTTATGCCAGTTTAAATAATATTGAAAAGTGGAATTCAGAATTTGCTCTAACTTTAAACAATAATAAAATTGAAGAAATCATTGAAAACGTTAATAAGTCAATAAATTTTTTAAAAAATTGTGGCGTCGATATTGATCAAACCACTAATTTGAACCGCGCTGAGTTTTATACCTCGCACGAGGCTTTACTTTTAAATTACGAAGAAGCTTTCACGAGGAAGATGAGTGATAATAAATATTACGATCTATCTTCTCATTTTTTATGGATCGGTGATAGAACCAGAAGTCCTGATGAGGCTCATGTAGAGTTTTTAAGAGGTATTGAAAATCCAGTTGCTTTTAAAGTTGGTCCAAAAATCACTAAGGATGAAATTATTAAGTTGATTGACATTTTAAACCCAAATAATACTCCTGGCAAGTTGACTTTAATTTCTCGTATGGGAGCTGGTAATGTTGAAGAGTTACTACCTCCATTGGTGGAGTTTGTAAAAAATGAGGGTAAAAACGTTATTTGGTCATGCGACCCAATGCATGGCAATATTATAAAAACTTCAAATAACTATAAAACTAGAAAATTTAATGATATTTTGAGTGAAATTAAGTCATTTACCAGAATCCACAAATCAATTGGTACTTATGCTGGAGGTGTGCATTTTGAAATGACTGGTCAAGATGTTACGGAATGCTTAGGAGGTAATCAGGATATATCTGAGGATATTTTAAAGGAAAGATATAAAACTCATTGCGACCCCAGATTAAACTCTTCTCAAAGTTTGGAATTGGCTTTTTTAATTATTGAAGAGTTAAAAGAAGGGTAATAAATTTATTTTTAAATACCAATCAGTACATCTATGATTTATAGTGACTTTTTTACTAAAATATTAAGTAATGCCAGACAAGACAAGACATATCGTCATTTTACCAATATTTCACGTATTTGCGGTAAATTTCCAAAAGCAATTAACAATAAAAATGGTCAAGAGGTAACCATATGGTGCTCAAATGACTATTTATCTCTTGGTCAAAATATTCATACTATTGATAAGGCAATATTATCTCTAAAGAAATTTGGCATAGGATCTGGTGGTACTCGAAACATATCAGGTACTTCAGGAGAAATAGTTAATCTAGAAAAAAAATTAGCCAAATTACACGATAAGCATTCCTCTTTGGTTTTTACATCAGGATATGTAGCCAATGAAGCAACAATTACTGCTATATCAAAAATAATACCAAATTTAATAATTTTTTCTGATGAAGAGAATCACGCATCCATTATTTCTGGAATTAAGAATTCTAGATTAGAAAAACATGTTTTTAGACATAATGATGTTGATCATTTAGAAGAGTTATTAACGCAATTCGACACTAATCAGCCAAAATTAATTATATTTGAATCTGTGTACTCCATGAGTGGTGATTTTGGAAAAATTAATGAAATTTGCAGTCTAGCTAAAAAATATCATGCCATGACCATGCTGGATGAAGTGCATGCTGTTGCAATCTATGGCAAAAATGGCTCGGGGAGAGCTAATGAGGTTGGGGCTCATAATGAAGTTGACATTATACAAGGAACGCTTGGAAAAGGTTTTGGAGTTTTTGGTGGTTACATATCTTCAGATGAAAAAATTATTGATGCAATTAGGTTGACAGCTTCACCTTTTATCTTTACCACCTCACTCCCACCTGTTCTTGCTAATGCTTCATTAGAGAATATTATGTTTTTGGAGAATAATCCAAGCTTCATTACCGACTTTCATCAGGTCGTTAAAAAAACAAAAAACATATTAAAGGAACATAATATAGATATTGCAGATAATGCGTCACACATAATACAGTTGGTGATAGGGGATCCGCAAAAAACTAAGGATATTTATCAAATTTTACTGGGAGATTACAATATTTATTTACAAAATATTGGTTACCCAACAGTTAAAAAAGGTAGAGATATGTTTAGAATTACACCTAATAGGTTACATAGTGAGGAGATGATTTACCATTTAGCAAAATCGTTAAAAAAAGTTTTGTAATGACTAACTTTAATGTCTAAATTATTTATCTTAAGTAAAAAATAACACCATCAAGAGATCTTCTCCACCTCAATTTCAATAATTTCTCCTCTTCGATACTCATGATTTTTTATTAACCTTACTTTAATAAAATTCTCGCACCTACCAAAATCTCCATCTTCAATAATCACTTTCTGCCTTGTCCCTATCATTTTTTTAGCAAATTTTTGATGAGAAATTGCTGTGGATTTTCGTAACCTCTCCGCCCTTTCTTTACGAATTTTGGAGGGTATTTGTGGCATCTTGGCAGCCGGAGTACCTTCCTTTGCTGAAAATGGAAAAATGTGATTAAAAATCAGTCCTGCCTCATCGATTAAATTTAAACTATTTTCAAACATTTCTTCTGTTTCGGTAGGAAAGCCGGCGATGATGTCGGATCCAAAAGTAACATCTTTACGAAGAGAGCGAGTTTTTTTACAAAAATGAATTACATCATGCCTTTTATGCCTTCTTTTCATTCTTTTTAAAATCAAATCATCACCAGATTGCAAAGAAATATGTAAATAGGGCATAAATCTTGGCTCATTGGCGATTAAATCATAAAAATCATTGTCAATTTCAGCGACATCGATGGAAGATAGACGAATTCTTGGGAGTTCGGGTACCAATTTTAACAATCTTTTAATCATGGAAAATAATGTCAAATCTGATAAAAGATCTTTACCATAATCAGTAATGTCGACACCAGTTAAAACGATTTCATTATAGCCATTTTTTACTAAAAGACGAGTTTGCTCAACTATGTCACCAAAAGGAACTGAGCGACTATTACCACGACCATAGGGAATTATGCAAAAAGTACAGCGATGATTGCAGCCATTTTGAATTTGTAGAAAGGCTCGAGACTTATCTTCAAAATAAGAAATTAGGTGATTTGCCGTATCTTTGACGGACATAATATCATTAACCAAAATCTTTTCATGATTAGCACCATCTTGTCTTTGATTTTCAAAAAATAATCTATCTTGATATAAAATATTCTGATCCTGATTAATGTTTTTCCCAGTAACGTTAGATACTTCTCCTTCTCTTAAATAAGATTCTTTCTTTAACTTCTCATTGTTGCCTATCACCATTGAGACTTCTGGCATTTTGGAATATTTGGTAGGATTAATTTGCGCTGCACAACCCGTGACAATAATTTTAGCTTCAGGATTTTTCTTGAAATTACTCCTAATTGACTGCTTTAATTTTCTTTCAGCCTCATTGGTAACGGCACAACTATTTAGAATTATTAGATTTTTTTCATCCGAATCCTTGATTAATTTCTTGATAATTTCGCTTTCTACAAGATTTAACCTGCAGCCAAAATTAATTACTTTATTACCCTCTTCTTCCATCATTTTGTAAAATAACATGGCTTACCACCCTGTTTACACCACTTACTTTTGCCGCAATATTGCTAACCTTATTAAGTTCGGCGTTGGAATTTGCTATGCCCAATAAATATACGATATTATTAACGGTAATTACTTCATAATTAATTGATGCAATATTTTTTGTAAATAATAATTTAGATTGAATATTAGAAGTAATAATTGTGTCTTTTAAGTACTGACCTGAGCTTCTGAAAATACGAAATTTTTTAACCAACTGAATTTCGTCAATTACCTCTTTTACATCTTCATTTTTCCAAGCGATATTGACGGCATTTTTTGCACTTTCTTCATCGCGCACAACACCAGTCATCAAAACACGCCCTTCACTTACCGTAACATCTACCATGTTGGAAGGTATTTTAAGTTTTTTGGAAGCTAGATCCTTAATCAATTTTGAGGAAATAATCAGATCTTTCCCACTATCAGCAATTGATTTTTCTCTCGTAGCAAGATCAGCAGTTTTGATGGAAGTCAATATGGCAATTTCAACGCAAGATGTAGAGAATAGCAAGATTAAAAATATGGCAATTTTTCTCATAGATTATTTAAAAATTAATGGTAATGGGATGGTAAAAAATTATTTAGTTAAAAACAACTTTTTTAATTGAAAAAAAGATGCATCAAAGAGTATAATATTTCTTAAGAAAGAATTTTATTTTCTTTTGTAAGAAATTTCTTAGAATTCCCTAAGAAACCTTTGAATGACCTAGAATGATCATACTTTTTAGGTATCTTGCAACATTTAACTTCATAATTGACCATTTATGCCTTCATCTTTAAGGCTAAGTCAATCCTTAAAATTTAAAGATGAGTCAAATCGACCAACTAATCCAAAAATTAAATAAATTAAAGTCCCAAAATCTTGAGCGAAAATTAATTAATTGCCAAAATTTACCAAATAATAAAGTAATCATAGACAATAAAGAGTATATTTCCTTTTGCTCCAACGACTACCTCTCCCTTGCTTTTAATCAAAATATTACAGAAGCGTCGAGGGTGGCAATCTTTAAATATGGCTCCGGCGGCCTATCTTCAAGATATATCTATGGTGACAATGATTTATATCAAAAATTAGAGAAAAAAATCTCCAAACTTAATCAAGAGGATGATTCAATAGTATTTGGCAGTGGCTATCTAGCTAATATTGGAGTAATTCCAGCTCTTTTTGAAAAAAAAGATCTAATTCTAGCTGATAAATTATCTCATTCCTGTCTAATTGATGGTAGTATTTTGTCAGGAGCAAAATTTATTCGATTTGCCCACAATAATTTAGAATCTCTGGAAAATTTACTTAAAAAATATCGTAAAAATCATCAGAGATGCTTAATAATCACTGAAAGCATTTTTTCTATGGATGGTGATTTAGGTAAGATAAATGAAGTCATTAATATTGCCAAAAAATATGATAGCTTTACTTTAAGCGACCATGCTCACTCTCTTGGTGTTATAAATAAAAAATATCAAAATTACGATTTGCATTTGAAAATAGGCACTTTCTCCAAGGCATGTGCTGGCTATGGTGGTTATGTTTCAGCAAATCAAGAAATAATTAACTATCTTAGAAACTTTAGTAAATCAGCAATTTATTCTACCGCCTTACCTCCAGCAACCCTTGCAGGAAATTTAAAAGCCTTAGAAATAATAGAAAAAAAAGATTTGACCAAGAAGTTGTGGGAAAATATTAATTATTTTTGTAATTTAATTGATATTGAAAATCAGCAATCAGCAATTATCCCAATAATCATCGGTGACAATGTAAAAACTTTAAAAATTGCAGAAAATTTAAAAGACCAAGGATTTCTAGTTTCGGCCATTCGCCCCCCAACTGTTGCAATTGGAAAATCTCGCCTTAGAATTACTATTGGCACTAGCCATACAAGGGGTGATCTAAAGTCGCTAGCAACAAATTTGAGGAACTTAACATGACCATTCTCCTAATAGATAATTACGACAGTTTTACCTACAACCTTTACCACTATATGGCAAAAGTTACCGATGAAAATATTGAAATTATCAGAAATGACAAAATAACTATCGATGAGATTGAAAAAATGAATCTTGGTTCTTTAGTTATATCTCCAGGCCCCTGCAGTCCTAATGAAGCTGGTATCTGCCTTGATGTTATTGATAAATTTAAAGATAGATTGCCAATTTTAGGCATCTGCCTTGGTCATCAGGCTATTGGACAATATTTTGGTAGCAAAATTATTAAAAACCTTCCTATGCATGGTAAAGTTAGTAATATTACGCACAATAATAAAAGTGTCTTTCAGGGCATATCATCACCTTTTAAAGGCACTAGATATCACTCACTAATCATTGAGAAAAAAACCTTATCTAACGATTTAGAAATTACCGCCACAAGTGAAGATGGTGTCATTATGGGAATTAAGCACAAAACACTGAATATCCACGGAGTACAATTTCACCCAGAGTCGATCGCCTCTGAATATGGTCATCAATTAATAGAAAATTTTTTTAAAATCTAAAAATTACATTAGATATTTAGTACCCTTGAATAGTGGATTAGATTTTTATAGAAAACTTTTGGTATTATTTCATATTGTTTTGTGAGGAAATCAAAGGGTGTTTTGGATTTTAAAGTCTTTAGTCTTTTTGAAAGATTATGTGATAATTTTAAATTAAAGAGCGGTAAAACATCTTCGGGTGATAGTGACGATTTAGAGTTAGATATTATATGGGGTCGTGTCGGACACTCTAATTATAGCAGTATCTCTAGTGTAATAGTGATTGTCTAGAATGGTCTTTTTATTTGTTCAATTTTAAGATATCGATCTTATTTACCCACCAAAATCAGATATTTTGGTGGATAAATAAGCAAGATCAGGTCTTTACAGAAAGACAAGAAAACAAGTTTAGTTCAAAACAATTGCGGGTTATAGCAAAGTTTCTTCCTTATAAGCATTATATTCCTTCTCCAAATCCTTTAAAGAGACTTTCTTATATTTAATTTGAGCATTTTTTTCAAAAAATTCAGAAATCTTTTTTTCAAAGATCTCATTTTGAATCTGACCAAGCATCTCCTTATTTTGAAGATAATAATTTTTAAACATTTCCTCATTACCAGGGAACGCCTTAGATTTTTCATCAATAGATTCGTTGATATCTTCCTGAGTAACTGAGATTTTATTTCTTTCCGCTTCCTCCCCAAAGACCATAGAACACCTTAAATGCCTCTCTAAATCTTTACGATATTTTTCCTGATTTTTTGACTTTTCCTTGTCATTTGCAAAACCATTTACAAAATCTCTCTTTTCAATTTCTGGCCAAATCTTATTAAATCTTTCAGAAACCAAACCCTCTGGCAAGTCAAAATAGAATTTTTTATTTAAATAATCAGTTAATTCTGCTTTAAATAAGATATTAGAAATATTTTTATATTCCCCAGATATTTTTTCCGAAATTTTATTTTTAAAATCAGCAATATCTTTTGCTTGAAATTTTTCTTGAGCTAATTTATCGGTTAATTTTGGCTCTTCGGCCTCCATTATTTTATTGATTTTTACATCAAATTCAGCTTTTTGACCAGCAAATTCTTTTTTATGATATTCTTTTGGAAATTTTACCTTAACCAAAACTTCATTACCAACCTTAGAACCAACCAATTGATCTTCGAAATTATCAATAAATGTTTTACTACCGATTTCTAGATGTTGATTTTCCGCTTTACCACCTTCAAATTCCTCATTATCAATTTTACCAACATAATCAATATAGACCTGATCGCCCTTAGCAACTTTACTACCATCTTTCTTTTCAGCCCACTCTTTGAGAGTAGATAAGGTTTTTTTAATATTCTCATCGATGTCCTTATTAGAAACATCTAATTCCTTTTTAACAATTTTAATTTTATCAAAATTAATCTCTGGAATTTCAGGAAGAAGTTCAAAAGTTATGTCATACTGAAAATCCTTACCATATTCAAAATCTTTAATATCAATTTTTGGAGAAATTGCTAGAGAAAATTTCTTTTCTTCAATTAGTTTTTTGATATTTTCATTGATAATTTTTTCAGATTCCTCAGCCATAATTGATGAAGCATATTTATCCTTAATAACCTTATCAGGTACGTGACCCTTTCTAAAGCCTGATTGAGAATAATTACCTTTGATTTTGATAATATAATTATCAATTTTTTCATCAATAATACCAAAAGGAACAACAATCTGATAACCCTTCTTTAATTTTGTATCTAAAATATTTCTTACTTGAGTTTCGCTCATCTTTATATATATTATTTTGGTAAATTATGTAAATTTTTACCTTTAATGAAATATGTTGGGTTAAAAAACCCCATCAAAATTGTTGCACAATTTTGACTCCCCTATGTTCAGGGGGGAGTTTAGATCCTCACAAAGAGGAAAAAATGTACGGATGAAGGGACTTGAACCCCCACATCTCTCGATACTAGAACCTAAATCTAGCGCGTCTACCAATTCCGCCACATCCGCAAATCAATGAATAACTCTAAATATTGATAATATTATTGCAAGAAAGAAAAGATTTCTCTATATGGACCAACTGAATAAATAAATTGATTAATCTTCTTGATAATTTTTAGAAAAATTTAATGATTTTTATCGTAATATACCTATTTTTTTGGTAAAAAATTATCAAAAACTACTTAACTTAATTTTCCTATTTTTACTATTTTATGCTTTATCTTTTATGGCATACTTGACCTGTAGCCATTAAGACCCCTTTCGCAATCAATATTATTTTCATTATTACTATCCTCAAAGCCCATCCATCTACAATTATCATGCTTACAATTTAACAAAATATTACTATATGATATAGTATTAGGTCTCTTATAATTAAAAAATCTATAGCTATCATTATCCAAACCGCTTTCCAAATCTGAACCTCCAACGGCGCTGTGGGGATCACAGGCATTGCCACTTTCTGCCCCGCTATAATTCGAATTTTCAGGCGTTAGGGTTCCATCGCTACAAGTATATTTCGACCTCATTACACGGTTAATTCCTGCAAATTGAAAAATATGAGCAAATTCAAAATATTCACTATCTTTTAAAGAGCCAGCAATATCTAATTTCCCCGTGAATGTTTCATACCCTAAAGCATATTCTTGACTGTAATGATTAATGCTAATTCCAGTGCATGGATCTAGGCATACATCATCTGTAGGTACTACTATATTGCCATTATTACAATAGGCTTTTAAATCATTACCAGTAAATGTATAATTTTCATCGCATTTGTTGTAAGTAACAAAATCATTATCAAAAATTAATCTTTTATTAAGTCGCATTGCAGTTGAAGAGTCACTTAGAGAAGTTTGATCAATTTTACTTTCAATCTGCGATAGATCGCAATATTTATTTGCTATTGGCGGGTTATTTAATCCATCAAAGTTGTTATTATTTGAATTATATTCATAAAGAGATAATTTATCTATTTTACCAATATTATTTGTATCATATTGACATTTTTGGATAGAAAATGGTAAATTATAACTTTGTGTATTAGCTAAACTATATCCAGATTTTGCCGAAATAGCATTTTTATAATTTATATTATTCAAAAATACTTGGCTGCTGTTAGTATCTTGAGTTGTTAAATCTCTTGATATATTATCGACACTATCCTTTTGTGTTAAATAATATTGCGATGAAGCAATATAGCCATTATACATTAAATTGTTGCCACCTACCCGTAGATTTGTATTAGGTATATCACCTTTAAAGGCGCATAAAGGTGTAACTCTCATATATGCATTATTAGGATCCTGATATGATGCTAGATTATTTTGATTAATACTATTTTCCACCTCTGACCAAACGCCATCAGTGCTACACTTTCTGGCAACTAAAAATTTACCATCAACTCTTCCTCTCTCAAAGTAGTCGGAGGGAGGATTATCAGAAAACGTAATATCTTCACTGCAATCAAATCTACCATAACAACGATTTGAATATATTTTATAATGTTTACTATTGCTAACATTAAATGGGCTTTGATTAACATTAAAATAAGCATATTGTATGCGGTTAAAATCAGAGCTAGGCCATTCAATTTCAATTTCATCAGTTCTTGTGGAAACTCTATGTTTTGTAATGCCTGTATTAATCTGAGTAACTAAGTCAATTTTTATAGGTCTGTTAGTTAATATATATTTCTGATCTTCTTGAGTAAATTGATCATTTATACTCTTCCTAATTTCAATTACAGTTGAATTTCTATAAGAATTGCTGGTGTCTGTGTCATCTATGAGATTTGGATATCTAATTGAAATATTACTCTGATTTTCTGATACTGTAATTACTTTACCATCATTATATTCAATTGTTTTTGGAGGGTAGTTTTTTAAATTTTTATCAATAACAATAAATATACTATTATCCTCGTTATTGTCCTCAACTACATATCCATTCTTAAGAGACATATTATCATTATTGTCGAATTCAAAACCTTCTTCATCCTCAAGCTGATTGCGATTTTTACCTCCAGCAAAAACAGTTCTAATATCTTGTGCTCCCAAACATTGAATTACGCAAGGATTATCAACTTCATTCCAACTTATGGCATTTATAGAGGTGCCATATGAATCAATTTTAGAATTAGAATTATAGCAGTTTCTGATCGGAGTAGAACCTCCTTTTATTATTGAATCAGTAGTTATTTCTAGATAATCCTCTGCATCGCTACTAATTATACTGCCAATTATGGAATCTTGATATTTACTTTCCAAATCATATGGGTAATTTTTATAACCTTGACTACCATCAGTGAAGAAAGAACAGGATTTTTGAGATTTAGCATATATACCGCCTAAAGTTTCTACATATCCACCAGCTGAATAATTTGGATAATTTGTCACTCTTCTATCCGGCGTTATAATTTCGGCACAATTAGCAGGAACACATTTTGCACTATACATGTCGACTATAGTTCCGTCATGGTTACAAGCTAATTGCGGCGGATTATTTCCATCCTGTAAATAAGTAAATCCTTTCGTTAGATCGTAATAACATTCTCCTGTGACAGTTGACCTTTCATTAGGATCCGTTACTCCAAAATCAAAAGATTGATTAGATGTTGATCTGGAAGCTTTTAAAGCATTAGTATCTAAATCAAGATTATTGAAATTGGCTCCTCCGTAAGCATCAACTATATCTGGATTATCCCAATTAATTCCTGACAAAACGCAACTTTTTCGTTCACAAGCATTTACTACATCATTACCAGACTTTACATAACTAACTACACCCTCAGGAGTGCAAGTTTTTTGTGGAAAATCAGATCCTTTAGCAAACCCGTCTAAACAACCGCTAGCAGGCACGTAAATATCAATATCATCTTCTGCAATAATGCTTACTGGATTACCACCAGAAAATCTCCATTCGGCATAACCAACCTCATGAGCTTTTTTGTCTAAAAGAGACCTCTCTTGATAGATAGGATTTCTATATCTACCACCCTTATCAGAAGTGCTGCTAGTCCTATAGAATTGATCTTGTTGCGACCTAACATGACATTTTGGTCTTGAGCAAGATGTATTTTCACTCCTGTTATATTCTATAGAACTTAAGATGAAATCAGGGGTAATTGCAGGATCAAAACCTTTAACCTTAATGTGATTATCTCCAGCATCATCAATTATAGCAGAAATATCTTCATTATCTACGCTTTTAAGAATTATACTATCCCCACTTGCAAATAATTCAGGTATACTACCTAACCTTGCCCCATCACTATCTTTAAATTTTTTATTTTGAGTTAAGTTGGTTAAAAGTATGTCAAAAGGATCGTTATTAGACAATTTTATGTTATCCGGTTCAACGCAATTTTCATAATCAGGGCCCACACCATCAACACAAGAATCGTTAAAAATTATCTCTATCTTATGATCATCAAATCTAGCTACGCTAGAATCCTTTTTGCAAACCATGCTAGGAATACGCCCGTTACTTGCAACACCCCAATTTTCATTACATTGCCCTTGCGCAACAACACCACTATCAAACTGAGAAAAAGGTAAGAATACAAAATCATATTCAGCATATTTAGTATCCTCATTCAACATCGTCCTTTTTTTATATCTTCCATCATCACCATATTTGTTAATCTCAGATCTGATATTGGACTGGCAAGAAAGTGGAAGATCTTTATCAAAACATAAGCCAAGCTCTCTTGGTGTAGCATCTCTTAAAATCGGGAAATTATCAATATCAGAAATGGTAAGGCCAATAGCAGCAAGCTTTTTAATCGCAAGAGAATCGGATGATTTTAAGCAAAAACAAGGGTTATGGGTGCTACCATCTGTATTTTTTAACGCCTCATTTCCTCCAGAATTACAACTAGGATTTGCAACAAAAGTACCATTAATTACAACCTCATCATCCTCAATATTATCGGTTCCTTGATTATTAATAACGGCATTGCCACTTTGTACCGGATCTAAAATGCACTTACCAACATTATTATCAACACCATAAGAATAAACCTTTACAGGATTGTAACTCTTCGAGCTCAAGCAAACCTCATGATGCCAGCCATAATATTTATTATCAGCCATAGAAACATTATTATGGCGACTTTCTTTCACCTTAATAATCATATCTTCTATTATATTTTTGTTGATAGGTCTGTCAATGTTCCACTTTTTAGAACATTTATTGATTAAAGAGTAATCATCATTGTCAAAACATTTGCGCCATAGATCATTTTTTTGATCTCGATCTGCGTTAATTAAATTATTTTCTATGCATGTAGTAAATAATGGCGAACATTCGTCTTGCTTAAGACAAAAATTCATATTTTCTAAATTATCCTTGTTAGCAAGTCTATCAAAACATCTTCCAGAATCCTTATCCTCTGAAGCAGTAATCCACTCCAAACTAGGAGATAAATCTATATTTGATGCGTTAAGTATTTTTAATTTAACAGGAGAAAGATGTGCTCCAGTATTATCCTTCAATTTGATAGTAAACTCTCCTTCAGAATCGTCGTAGTTCAAAATGATATTAGTATAATCAGGTAGATTACGTAATATAGGCTTACCCTCAATAGGATTGTTTTGGTCATCCAATAATGTAATAGTTGGCGTATCACCCGAAATAGTCTTTTTAATATATAAAAATTTCTTATAATTTTTGCCCGTAAAATCATTGTAACGATTGGATTTTAACTTAAAAATACCATCATCAGAGATCTTTACATTACGACGAGGGCAATTGTCATTATCGCTAACGCTGTAGTTACGACAATTATTATCATCATCATTGTTGAGGGGCATGGAAATAAAGTCAAAACTACTATCGCAATCTGATGATATATAGTCTCCAACACCATTAGCACCACCTAAACAGCCCGTCTGAAGGCTTGACATTGCAAGCTCGCTGCCAAAATCTACTAATATAGATGGATTAAAAAAGTCAGCTTTAAAAACTTTATTTAAAGCGACGTCAGTATTTCGTACAAAAATATCCCGTTTAAAATTACTGAATAATATTTTTTTAGCTGATTTATGATTATCAACAGTAATAGGAGTTGTGGCTTTGATCATGAATGAATCTGTCCACTTTTTAGTGTTTGAGGCGTAACGAACGATAGGAGAGCATGAATATGGAGGATTTTCCACAGAACAATCAATCATATTTGGAGTGCTTGTTGCGTCAATCCTATTACTATATCTTAAGCAGTATTTTTCAGTAAAAATTTTACCTCCTCCAAAACCCTCCAACGTCTTAAAAGACTTAGAAACTGATGGTATCAGACCTCTAACCCTCCACTCATCTTCGCCACTATGCTTAGCATCGGCAAAAATGCACACATATCTACCAGGATAAGTTACCGCCCTAACTCTTACTTTGCCAGACATACCGCCCAAACCTTTACCAGAGATTTCTTTTACACAATCTTTGCCACTAAATTCAATATCACTTTTTTTTACTAAACCTTCATCACCATATCTAGCAATAGAACATGTGGAATCGAGATTAGTATCATCATTAACAATTAATGTCTTGCATACATCATTACCGCAGGCCTGAGTATAACAGTGAATTAAATTACACTCAACACTGCAACTCCTAGCACCGCCACCAAATCTTACGCAGGCGTTAATATGGTGCTGTCTGTTATGACCAGTAATTGTGGTATATATATCTCCCCTTACATAAGAATCTTTCGTGAGCACAATCTTTGACAGATCTTCATTTTTACTCCCGACATCTACTTTTATATCAGCATTAAAATTACTACCTAATAAAAACTCCTGTTTAAAATAATTATACTTAGCAGATGCGGTATTATGATATGAGGAATCATCTAAAAATTTATATCTTTTTATTAACTTATCATCAACATCAATTTCATCATATTGAAAAGCATATTCACTTTTTTCATTGTCATCAGCATCTTCACCATTATGACCCGACACGTTTGAACTATCTAAATTTTGTGAAAATCCTGCCCTTATAATGACCGCATGACATTGTTTGGGAGAGATAAATTTATTAAAATTAAAAGCATCCTTCATCTCGTACATCGCTGCAAGACTAGCAGCAACTTCAAAACCGGGGGGGCACAACCAACAAGCAAGCCTTATAGCGATCGCAATGGAAAGTCCAGCAGCAACAATAGTAGCAGTCTGTGCTGCAAGCTCACCGCTATTTATAATATCTAAATCTTTTAAATGTCCATAATCATAACACAACCTATTAGATAAAACTCCTCTACCCATTTCATTGTCATTGGTATTTTTATATTTAACCTCAGCATCATCTCTTGGAACGACAAAATCTTCACCAGAAGTAAAATTAAAAAGAGAGCCATTATATATATCTCCCCAATTTATAAAATTTATCCACTTATCTACATTACGAAATTGCCTATTATCAGCATTTGTACTCTTTTTATCAACCAAGGGATAGGGTTTATAAAACCAGTCATTATCAATGTCATTATCAACGTTGTGTTTTATTTTTACATTTTTCTTGTCAAGATTTATATTATCTAAATCCAAATCTGGCTGAGAAAATGGATCTTTGGAAGAGATGCATACCGGCTTAAATGTATCAGAAGGATAGTTGCAATCAGCAGCAAAATCGAGATCGCAGTCGTCGAGGTCAGTATCGCAAATATCTTGCCTTAAATAGTCAGGAAATTTTCTTCCGACAGTTGTATTTTTATTTGTAGCAATATTTGCATATGCTAAATTACTATAAGGGATAAATGTAGGGGTAGGTGTACCATTCTGCTTTTTAAAGAATTTATCTTTATAGGCATCGCTAGTGTCAACATCAAGACTGTTAAGTTCGTAAGTATCATCGAGTGCCGAATAATCGAAATCATAGTTAGTTGAGTTAATAATGTCATAAAAATTACAATTCGTACCAGGATTTATGGTTTTTTCTCCATCATAACAATTTACATTTGGTACTAACAAGCCGCTACCTAAATTGGGACATTTAGTGTCAGAGCAGTTATTAACATTCCTGAGGCCTGTAGGCAAAAGAGCACAATTACTAAAAAAACAACTCTCATTTGCTGACGGATTATTGCAAGATTGCTTACAATCAGGACCTAAAGTTCTGTGAATTTGACACATCTTTTCTTGCTCAACATATGAAAAACATCTAGATACAGATCTGTCATCCCTAGCATTATTTAAGCATTTCTCAACTCTATTAGGAGAGGAGATTAACTTAGATATTTGATTAACAGTAAAATCATAACACATTTTATTACCACTACAAACTATCTTACTGGGAGTAATAAAGGCCTCATTTTCAACATTAGTACAATTCTTTAGTTGAAAAAGATTGCCATTAGAATCCGTCACATCTTGACTATTTTGGATACCCTCATTAGTCGCCTCATCAAGATTCTGGAAATTAAAATCGCACAAAGGGTACTTACAACTTAAAGCCGCAATATTCGCTTCGTCATCATAAGCATAATCAGTAAAACTATCCACAAACGACTGCTTAGTGTCAGGATCTTTAATAATCATATATTCCTCCATTTTATGAATAGGAATATCAACCCCTGAAACCTTAATTTTTATAATCCCCTTTCTACTATCCTGAGTTTTGACACCCTGGTCATCTAGAGTTGGTGGAAAAATTTCAAGAAGATCTCGACAATCCTTAAAGGTAAACTCGTCGCTAAAAAACATCAATTCATCCGATGTCAATTTTTCACAACTATATTGGAGGTCGTTATTGTTCCGAAAGCCTAACCTAACATTAATGTCACTATCAGTATAATGATGATACATTCTTTTTTTACATCCGGGAGGATTATCAGAATTATCTTTATGGCAAAAATTTACACAATTAATGCCATTTGTTTTACCGTCACCTGAGATACATATATCATGATCTGGGCTTGTTAAATCTAAATTAAGGCAATTTCTAAGGGATTGTTGCGTCTTAGGTTCGGTAGTAGGATCTGACCCTGCAGATACCCAGAGGTCATGATTTGCTTTCAATATATCGCAAGATGGCAAATTCTCTAAATCCATACAATTTAGACGAGGTTTATTATCATTTGATAGCGTACTACATGGCGGTACTCCAGTGCCATTAATGTAGTAATTGCAAGTGTCACCTGGCCTAGATACAGCTTCTGTAGGATCTGTAATCGCAAGATTGTCAACGGTTGGTTTCGCTAAGGTAGAGCAGTCAGGAAGGTTTATTCCTGTAGCAAAAATATTATTGCTTACTAAGAAAAAGAATATAAAAATTGTTGCTTTAAAAAATATCATTAATCTTATGTTTTTGGCACGCAATTTACTTATATCCATACTATCGGCAAGCTTTTTACTCGGATGTGAATCTTTGGAAGCTAGCTTTAGGACCAAAAGGATTGTCGATCGTAACTACAGTCATTTATATTACGGACATAAAAAATATAAAAAAATAAAAGAAATTAGTCAAGATGGTAAAGCATTAAAATATGATGATAAATATAAGTTTGAAGATAATCTACCATCCAGTCAAAATAATCATCAGGGATATTACAAAATAGGTAATCCCTACGAAATAAATGGTATTACCTATGTTCCACAAAAATATAATTATTTTGAAGAAACGGGGGAAGCCTCGTGGTACGGGTCGGATTTTCATGGTAAATTAACTGCCAATGGTGAAACTTATGATATGAACAGCTTAACTGCCGCCCACAGAACCATGCCAATGCCATCTATTGCCAAGGTAACAAACATTGAAAATGGAAAATCAATTAAGGTTAGAATCAACGATAGAGGTCCTTTTGCTAATAATAGAATCATTGATCTATCAAAAAAATCTGCAGAAATACTTGATTTTAAAAATAAAGGGATAACAAATATAAAAGTAGAATATTTAAAAGAAGAGACTGAAAAATTATTGCAAACCTTAGAGATAAAATGACAAATTATAAAAATAAAAATATAGATTTTACAAAAACCAAAATCGAAACTCAACTCATAAGAGGTGGCACTTTACGCTCAAATTTTGGCGAAACTAGTGAAGCTATTTTTATGAATTCTGGATTCTGTTACAATGATGCCGAAACTGCGGAAAAAAGATTTAACGGCGAAGATCCGGGATATGTTTATTCTCGTTACCTCAACCCAACCCTTAAATCTCTTGAAGATCGTCTTGCTCTTATTGAGGGTGCTGAAAAATGTTGTGTTTTAGCTAGTGGTATGGCTGCAGTATTTGCTTCAATAATGTGTCAAATCAAGGCTGGTGACCATCTTATTGCATCAAAAGTTTTATTTGGCTCCTGTAATCACATCATAACTAAGATTTTACCCAATTATGGCATTGAAATTTCGTTAATTGATGGCACAAAAGAAGAGGAATGGAAAAAAGCCTTTAAAAAGAATACAAAGCTAGTTTTTATTGAAAGTCCAGCAAATCCAAATCTAGAATTAATTGACATTCAGTTCGTGGCAAGTCTTTGTAAAAAAAATGAAGTAATTTTTATTGTCGATAATATTTTTGCAACTCCCTATGCCCAAAAACCCTTAGAATTTGGTGCTGACATTGTTATTTATTCCACCACTAAACATATGGATGGCGGAGGTAAATGTCTTGGTGGGGCCGTACTTGGGAAGGAAGAGTTTATTACGGAAACTTTATTACCATTCCATCGCCATACTGGACCAGCATTAAGTCCATTTAATGCTTGGCTTGTGCTTAAAAGCCTTGAAACGTTTACCTTAAGAGTTGAAAAGCAATGTCAAAATGCTTTAAAAATTGCTAAATTTCTTGATTCTCACCCAAAAATCAACAAAACCCTATATCCAGAACTAGAATCTCATCCACAGCACTACATCTTTAAAAAACAAATGACAAAAGGTGGTAGCTTAATTGCTTTTGAAACTAAGGGTGGTAAAAAAGATGCTTTTAAATTTATGAATAATCTGCAATTAGTCGATATTTCCAATAATTTAGGCGATTCTAAATCTCTAATTACTCACCCCGCAACTACTACTCACTATAATATGGGAGAGGAGGGTAGAGCTGAAATTAATATCACCGATGATCTTTGTAGATTATCAGTTGGTCTGGAAAATATTGACGACCTAATTGAGGATATCAAAAAAGCTCTTGCAACAATCTAAAAAATACTGTATTATTTCTATTAACTTAAATATTTAATATAAACCTATTAACATGTCGTCAGATACGCAGGGTGATCAAGAAGTAAAGGGTAATAACAATGATGAAGTATTGCAAGCCAAAGCCACAAGCAAGCTAGAACAATTACTAACTTCGGTTCGGATGCAAACTAGTAATACTGCTAAAACCTCATTAGAAGAAAAAATAAGGGATATGATATCTTATATATTATCAGCACCTACAACTGAATTACATCCCATGCTACAAGCGATAAAATCTCTTGAAGCTGTGGTGGAGGCAATGACTGACAATAATGGACATACTGGATCTAGTCCTATCACTTTACCGGGGAGTGAAGGAGGTCAAGATACTAAAACAGAATTAGATTCTAACAAGGTAGATGCCGCAACACTAATATTAGTTGCCCACCTCTTCAAAAACCTTCTTAAACAGAATCCAGAATTATTACAAACAATAACTCAGGAACAAGATGATCCGAGTCAAGAAAATAACAGCATATCAGATTTATTAAAGACCTTAGACGTTCTAAATAAATTACCTGCTCCAAAAGCGGCAGAACTTACCAAAAAAATTGAATCTTTAGGTAAGGATAGAATATCAAAATTGACAGCTGCTCTTGAAAAAATAATAAAAACTCCAAGCGCATCTCCCAAACCTGAGGGGGCGAAAGCTGAAGCTAAAGTCTTTCAAATGGGTCAAACATAATCTCGTTAAATTATTATTAAATGCTAGAATATCATGATTTAATATATTTAATTTCAATTATCCTTTTGCTAATTATATCTGCTTTTTTTTCAGGCTCAGAAACTGGGTTTACAGCATCTTCAGCAGGAAAAATTCATCGCTTAGTAAAGGACGGTAATAAAAGAGCAAAGATTGTAGAAAAACTTCTTTTGAGAAGAGATAAGTTGATGGCAACAATACTTATTGGCAACAACATTGTTAACATTTTAGCGTCGGTACTTGCGACCAGCCTAGCTATAGAATATTTTGGCGAAGATGTTGGAATCTTACTTGCCACAATCATCATGACCGTTCTTATTGTTATTTTTAGCGAAATAACGCCAAAAACTTATGCCTTAAAAAAATCTGAAAAAATTGCTCTCTCTCTTTCACCATTTTTATTGTTTTTTAATAAAATTCTTTCACCGCTAACATTTTTTATCACCAAATTTACTAACCTAATCTATAAGGAGGAGGAAGATAAAAAATCCAATCCCAGCTCTCATTTGGAAGAAATTAGGGGGGTGGTAGAGTTAAAACATAGTCAAGGCGCTTTCTTGAAGGCGGATAAAGATATGATAAACGGTGTTCTTGATTTAAAAGAAGTTGAGATTTCTGAAATTCTCACCCACAGAAAGGACATAAAATCTATTAACATTAAAAAAGATCTAAAATCAATAATTCAGCAAGCTTTTGAAATTAATCACAATAAAATTCCACTTTGGGAAAAAAGTGAAGATAATATAACTTCAATCCTAGATATGAGACGATTAATTATGAACATTAATAAATATTCTGGCGATTTAAGTAAAATAAAATTAAAAAATATTACCTCTAAACCTCTTTTTATCCCTCCGCAAAACAGAATCGGTCACCAATTAATAGAATTTAGACAAAGAAAGGAATCTATCGCTATTGTCGTAGATGAATATGGAACAATTGATGGTTTAGTTACTTTATTTGATATTATCGAAGAGATAATTGGAGAATTTAGCGATCAAAATCAAGAAAATGATAAAATTATTAAATTACAACATGATTACTTTCAAATAAATGGCAAGGTGCCAATTAGAGATGTAAATAGAGAATTAAATTGGAATTTAAAAGGAGATGATGATAATTCTTCAACAATTGGTGGATTTATTATTGCCAATATCGGAAAAATACCAGAAGATGATGAAGAATTTGAGTTTGATGGTTTTAAATTTAAAATTTTACAAATAAAAAATAATCAAATTAAAATACTTTCTATTAAGAAATTGCCAAAATTAGAGAATGATGATAACTAAGAATAAAAAGAAAATACTAACAACCGCAATAATAATTACCATCATAGGAACGATATTATTGTTTTCAGGTAAAATAATAAACATCACTCAAAATTTATCAAACAAGTATCAGATCACAAATACCTTAAAACAACTAATGGGCACCAAGTCAAAATCTTATAATAATGATGATTGGCAGGGAGAGCAATATCAAAAATTTGCAAAAAAATCAATAATATCGGGAAAGGAATTTATGATTTCCACCTTAGACAAAAGAGCTTCGGATGCTGGAGCTAAAATACTAGAAATGGGAGGTAGTTCCGTAGATGCTACAATTGCAGCACAAATGGTTTTAAATGTCGTAGAGCCTCAATCATCTGGTATCGGTGGTGGCGCATTCTTGTTATATCATGACAAAAAAAATAACAAATCCACTTACTATAATGGCCGAGAAACAGCGCCAGAAAAATCCCACGATAAAATATTTATCAAAAAAGACGGTTCAGTAATGAGTTTTCACGAGGCGGTGAATGGCGGATTATCAGTCGGGACTCCAGGATTGTTAAAAATGCTTAAAAAAGCTCATAAAAAATACGGAAAATTAAAATGGGAAATATTATTTGAGCCCGCCATAAAATTAGCAAATGAAGGTTTTCCTATGGAAAGTAAAATAAGAACAATATTAGAGGATGTTAAATATTTACATAATAGCCCCGAATTAAAGAAAATTTATTTTAATAAAAATGGTAAAATAAAAGAAAATGACGAAATTATCTATAATAAAGATTTGGCAAAGACCTTGTCCATAATTGCCAAGAAAGGAATCGAACCATTTTATAAAGGAGAAATCGCCAAAAATATAGTCAAAAAAGTTCAAACATCTGATAATCCAGGATATTTATCGCTAAAAGATTTAAAAAATTACAATATTAAAACCGGCGACTTAATATGTTCTTTTTATCATTCATATAAGGTATGTTCCATGTTACCTCCTAGTTCTGGTGGTGTAACATTATTACAGATATTATCAATATTAGAAAATTTTAATCTGCAATTCCTTTCTCCAACATCGCCTAAAACCATACATTTGATAGCGGAGGCTACAAAATTATCATATCAAGATCGCAATAAATACTTAGCGGACACTAAAAATATTCCACTTAAAAAATTATTAAATAAAGAATATTTAAAAAATAGGTCGGAATTGATCAAGGCTAATGAAACAATTTCAAATCTAAAGCCAGGAAATTTCAAAGTAAGTAATAGTTACCATATTAATCACAACGCTTTCGAAACTAATTCAACAACTCATATATCAGTTATTGACAAGGAAGGTAATGCAGTATCGATGACAAGTTCCATAGAATATCTTTTTGGATCAAACCTAATGGTAGACGGTTTTATGTTAAATAATCAAATGACCGATTTTTCTTTTAAACCTAAAATAGATGGTAAAAAAGTTATCAATCGAGTGATGCCCAATAAACAACCAAGAAGCTCAATGTCGCCAACTTTTGTTTTTGATAATAAAGATAATTTAGTTCTAATAGTTGGTTCCCCAGGAGGACCAAGAATTATACAATATGTAGCCAAGACAATCATTGCCTATCTCGATTGGCAAATGAATATCGACGAAGCAATAGCATTGCCAAACTTTATTGCAATCAATGGTAACTTAGAACTTGAAAAAGAAACTTACTTAGAGAAAATGCTTGAAGACTTAGAAAAGATTGGTCACAAAGTAAAAATAAGAAATATTAGTAGCGGCATTACTGCTATATCAATAAAGGACGGCGTGATTTATGGTTCTGCAGACCATCGTCGCAATGGAGAAGCGTCAGGAAAATAACAATCAAATTAATTATTGAAATAAACTTTCCTAACGTTATAATTATTTGATAATTTGGTAAATTTAAGATAGAAATTTAAATAAGATATTAAAATGAAGTTATATTGTAACAATATTATATGTAGGGTAGTGTCGATTCTGCTAATCCTTTTAACGATGTCATTTTCACACAATTTGTTGGCAGCAACAAAGTATATCAATGTAGCTACAGCAGGGATTACCGGAGTTTATTACCCAGCCGGTGGCGCAATTTGTCGCTTAGTAAATAGGGGAAGAAAAGAGCATGGTATTAGATGCTCAGTTGAGTCAACTGGAGGATCGGTCGCTAATCTTAATGCCATTCGCGCTGAAATCGTAGAGTTTGGTATATCGCAATCAGATTGGCAGCACCACGCTTACAAAGGAACGGGATTCTTTGCGGATCAAAAGCCGTTCAGTGATTTAAGATCTGTATTTTCCTTATATACAGAAACCTTTACTATTGTAGTAACAGAGAAGTCGGGAATTATAGAGCTTGATGACCTAAAAAATAAAATCATAAATTTTGGACCAAAAGATTCAGGTGTTTACGCTACTATGGACGTCCTATTGCAAGCGCAAAAATGGAAGCATTCTGATTTTGCAAAAATAACTCACCTTTCACCAACCGAGCAGATCAAAGCACTTTGCGATGGAGATATAGACGCGATGACCTATATGGCTGGAAATCCAAACGGAGTGTTACAAGAGGTTACTCAGAATAGTAATTCTGGCTGCAAAGTAAAGATTCTCAATATTAGTGAAAAAGTAATCGAGAAATTGATAAAAATTAACCCTTCCTATGTTAAATCATATGTATCTGGAGGTATGTACAAAAATAATCCTAAAGACATTACGACATTTGGTATTAAAGCAACCTTAGTTACATCTTCCAAAGTTGATGAAAAAATAGTATATAACCTTACCAAAGCAGTATTCAATAATTTTGACAATTTCAAAACATTGCATCCGGTCTTCTCTTCCATGGAAATTAGTAAATCAATTAAAGACGGCAATCATGCTCCTATTCACAAAGGAGCTATGAGATATTATAAAGAACACAATTTAATTAACTAAGTTACTACTGGGGTGGACAGAAGTTAAATTCTTTGTCCCTAAATTATGCATATTATGGTTTCCTCTGTTAAAATCTTGGTTTTATTATGAGGCCAATCCTTTAAATATCAGGATAAACCAGATTATTTTTCATCCCCCCAAGTGGTTTCGGCTATTAAACTAAAACTATGTTTTGGTTTAATAGTGTAAATTTAAACATATTATTATGAGCAAAAGAAGGGTAGTTATTACAGGAATTGGTGCCGTAACTCCAATAGGAAAAGATATTAATGAAAGCTGGAACAACCTTATTAATAGCAAATCCGGAATCAAGAAGATCTCTAATTTTGACCCAGAGGGTTTTTCTTGCAAAATAGCTGCAGAAGTGAAGTTAGATAAAGAGTTTATTACTCAGTTTATTGAAATAAAGGAGCAAAGAAAAGTCGATGAGTTTACCACTCTAGCAATAATAGCGGCAACACAAGCGATCAATGATTCAGGCTATAAAGCAGAAACAGATTCTCAAAAATTTAGATCTGGCGTTTTAATTGGCTCTGGTATTGGAGGATTAAAATCAATCGAAAAAACAGTTGAAATCGTTAACCACAAAAGCCCGAAAAAAGTTAGTCCATTTTTTATACCCTCCAGTCTTATCAATATCGCCTCAGGACATGTCTCGATTAAGTACGGATTTATGGGACCAAATCACTCAGTTGTAACGGCTTGTGCTACTGGAACTCATGCTATTGGAGACTCATTTAAACTAATTCAAGATAACAGAGCTGACGTCATGATATGCGGTGGCGCTGAATCTGTAGTCTGTAAGACGGCAATAGCAGGATTCTCGGCACTTAGAGCATTATCCACTAATTTCAATGAAGATCCAGAATCTGCATCAAGACCTTGGGACAAAGATAGGGATGGTTTCGTTATGGGAGAGGGTTCTGGAATATTGGTATTGGAGGAATATGAGCACGCTAAAAAAAGAGGTGCAAAAATATATGGAGAAGTAGTAGGTTACGGATTATCTGGTGACGCTTACCACATAACCGCCCCAGATTCAGAAGGAAGGGGGTCGACCAACGCTATGAAAATGGCCCTATCCGATGCAAATATAGGTCCTGAAAAAATTCAATATATTAATGCTCACGGCACATCAACACCAATGGGAGATGATATAGAACTTAGAACGGTTGAAAAATTATTTGGTAATAAAAAAAATCTATTCATGTCATCTACCAAATCATCAATAGGACACCTTCTTGGAGCTGCAGGAAGTGTTGAAGCAATATTCGCAACTTTAGTGATCAACAAAGGAATTATACCTCCAACCCTAAATCTTGATAAACCATCAACCGAAACCAACATAGATTTAGTTCCTAATAAAGCAAAAGAAAGTAAAATTGACTTCATAATGTCAAATTCATTTGGTTTTGGGGGTACAAATGCATCATTAATATTTAAAAATCTCGATGCTTAAAGTAATATCAAAAATAGTTTCTACCACCTCCGCCATCACAATTATTTTTGTAGTTAGTATTTTTTCTTTAATTATCTTCTTTCACGCTCCGAACAGCTATCACAAAGAAGATAAAACATTCATCATAGAAAGTGGCCTAACTCTAAAAGAGGTAATAAACAAATTACATCAAGAAAACATAATAAAACACCCAACCCTATTCCTATATTTGTCTCAACTATTTAAAGGGTATGACCCAAGAGTAAAATATGGCGAATATAAATTTGAAAAATCTATATCTTACTACGATATTTTGCATAAAATGCATGAAGGATATATATTTTTTAGAAGATTCACTATTACTGAAGGATTGTCGTCTCACAGTGCGTCACAAATTATTAATTCAACCGAAGGATTGTCGGGCAAGAATGTAAAACATATACCAGAAGGATCAGTATTACCGGAAACATACTACTATTCTCGTGGTAATAAAAAATCAATCACTGTGAAAAGAATGCAAAATGCAATGATAAAAGCGGTTGATGAATTGTGGGAACAAAGGGACAAAAATAACAAAATAATCAGAAATAAAAAAGATGCTATTATATTGGCATCAATCATTGAAAAAGAAACCTCTCTTGAATCAGAAAGAAAAACAGTAGCGTCGGTATTCTTAAATAGGCTACGAATAGGAATGAAATTACAATCAGATCCAACCATTATATATTCCTTTACCTATGGAGATAAATCTTTAGAAAGAAAAATTACGTATAAAGATATTAGAAATGGCTCAGAATTTAATACTTATCACATATATGGACTTCCTCCATCCCCCATTAGTAACCCAGGAATTGCATCTATTGCAGCGGTATTAAAACCCATTAAAACAAATTATCTATATTTTGTTGCGACGGGATATGGTGGACATAATTTTTCCACCAACCTCAAAGACCACAATAAAAGTGTAAAAGAATATTATAGAATTTTAAAGCAACAAAAGAATCAAAATTAATAATTACTATATTTCACAATCACCACAATACCATACTAAAATACTTGACTATTATCAAACATCCTCACACTATTATATAGGTTAATTAGAAAACTATAGGAAAAATAGAATAATCAATTAACACAAATCCTGAGAAGTTTATGCTAAAAAAAGATGACTATTAAAGCATAAATAGATTTTTTTAGAAACTTCTCAATTGATTGCGGCATTTAAATCAATATGATTTTAACATCCAAAGGAAGATATGCTGTCGATAGTATAGATGAGATGGCAAAATTAAGTAGTGGGAAGCGCGTGCCACTATCCTTGATTGCTAGTAATAAAGAAAAATCCTTTTCATATTTAGAAAGAATATTATCTCAGTTAAGGGTCCTGGTGGTGGATATATTTTTTTAAAAGATACTAAAAATATAAGCGTATATAATATTGACAGTCGACGAGTCAATAAAAATGACAAACTGTACTAAAACTGAAAACTGCTTAGGAAGGGTTACTAAATGCCCAACCCGTAAATTATGGAAGGGCTGGGAAAATAAAATAAAAAATTATTTTAGCTCGATAACAATAGAAGATCTAAATATATCATGAAAAATAAAATTTTTTTTGACAACAACTCAACAACAACAATTGATAAAAAAGTAATCGACGAAATGCTTGAAGTAATGAACTTACCGCTCAACTCTTCATCAATACATTGTCATGGTAGACTTGCCTTAAGAAAATTAAATAACGCCAGAAGACAAGTTAAGACATTACTTAATGCAGATAATTATGATGTAATTTTTACCTCAGGGGCTACGGAGTCAAACAATATGGCCCTCCTTGGTGGTAAAAAATTACCAATAATTACTAGTAGAATAGAGCATCCGGCAATTGTTAATGTCGCTAAAGAGGCGGAACACTATTTTGTAAAAACAAATGAACAAGGATTAACAGATATTGAGGATCTCAAACAAACAATATCCAAGTTAAATGGTAGAGAATTTATTTGCTCCATAATGTTTGCTCACAATGAGACGGGGGCTATATTTTCAATTAAAGAAATTGCTAAAATTACTCACCAAAATGGTGGAATTTTTCATTCCGACCTTACTCAAGCGATAGGAAAATTGGAGATTGATATTGAAGATTTAAATATTGATTTAGGATCTTTATCTGCTCACAAACTAAATGGTCCCCAAGGTGCAGGAGCGTTGTTGGTGCGTAAAGGAATTGAAATTAATCAAATTCTGTATGGCAGCGGTCAAGAAAATGGCAAAAGACCCGGAACAAACAATATTCCTGGAGCGGTAGGACTTGGTAAGGCTTTGGAAATATCAAAAAATAAAATACCAAAATATCATGAATTACAAAAATTACGGGATTACTTCGAAAAATCCCTGCACAATATAGCGGGAAATGATGTGGTAATTTTTTGCCAAGATATTGCAAGAACGCCTAACACTAGTTTTGTTGCCATGAGGAATGTTGATAATCAAACTCAATTAATCGATTTTGACCTCAATGGTTTTTCAGTGGCAATTGGCTCCGCCTGTAGCTCTGGATCATCAAAATCATCGTCAGCATTGTCAGAAATGGGAGTTGACGATTCTTTGGCAAAAAATGTAATAAGGGTTAGTTTTGGCCTTGAAAATACTAAAGAAGAAGTAGATAGGTTTATTAAGACGTGGGGACAGCTTTATCAGAAAACTAAAAAATAGTTATGAAGTTGCCAATTTACCTAGATTACCAATCAACTACACCAATTGATCCAAGAGTGGCAGATCATATGTGTCATATCTTAAAAAATGAAATTGGCAACCCACACTCCAGAACTCATGAGTTTGGTTGGATAGCGGAGGGAATAGTAGAGGAGGCAAGGGAAGATGTTGCCAACCTTATTAATGCTCATCCTAAAGAGATTATCTTCACCTCGGGAGCTACCGAATCTAATAATATGGCAATTAAAGGCGCTTATGAATTTTATAAAAATGACAACAATCATGTGATTACCTTACCAACAGAACATAAGTGCGTTATTAATTCTTGTCATGAAATAGAACAGCAAGGTGGTAAAGTAACCTTCCTAAAAGTTCAGAAAAATGGTATAGTTGATTTAAAAGAATTAGAAAATGCCATTACTGACAAAACTTTACTGATATCAATTATGGCGGTTAACAATGAGATAGGAGTTATTCAGCCGCTAAAAGAAATTGGTCAGCTATGTCGTAAAAAAAATGTATTTTTTCACACAGATGCAGCTCAAGCATTCGGTAAGATTCCACTGGATGTTAATGAATTAAATATCGACCTAATGAGTATTTCTGCTCATAAAATTTATGGACCAAAAGGTGTGGGAGCTTTATATGTTCGTAGGAAACCACGAATGAGAATTCGTCCACTAATTACTGGTGGCGGACAGGAAGGTGGGCTTCGTTCTGGAACTTTAGCACCATTCTTGGTTGCTGGACTCGGCAAGGCAGCAAAAATTGCCAAAAAAGAAATGCAGCAAGATTATGAAAAATGCACAAAACTAAAAGATAGCTTTATGAATGCTTTAAAAGATACTAAAGGGGTGTACCTTAATGGCGATGAAAAGCAGCGCGTTCCAAGTAACCTTAACCTTAGTTTTGCAGGAGTTGAGGGAGAATCATTTATTATGGCAACAAAAGATTTAGCAATATCATCAGGATCAGCCTGTACTTCAGCTTCCTCAGAACCTTCCTATGTATTATATGCCTTAGGAGTTGGGGATGATCTAGTTCGCACTTCAATTCGTTTCGGATTTGGCAGATTTACCACCGAAGAAGAGATAGATTATGCTACAAACCTTATAAAAGAAAAAGTACAAAAATTAAGAGAATTAAGGCCTCTGTGGGAAATGATGAAAGAGGGTATAGATACTAAATCAATCGAATGGAATGGACATTAAAATTTTATCTTATAAATGACAGTAGAAAGTTGATTTGAAATAAATTACATTTATAATAAAATTAACATTACAGCAAAATCCACCTCAAAATAATTTAATATGCTTAATTTAATTAAAAAAACTGACCCAGAAATATACATCTCTATGAAAAAAGAGATTGATAGGCAGAAATATAAAATTGAACTTATAGCATCTGAAAATATAGTAAGTAAAGCAGTATTAGAGGCCGGAGGTAGTGTTTTTACCAACAAATATGCCGAAGGTTATCCCGGCAAAAGATATTATGGAGGATGTGAGTTTATGGATGAAGTAGAGCAGATCGCCATCGATAGAGTATGTAAATTATTTGGCACAAAATTTGCAAACGTACAGCCTCATTCTGGAGCAAGCGCTAATCTTGCTGTTTACCATGCTTTTCTTGACCCGCATGACACATTACTTGGCATGTCCCTTCCAGCTGGAGGGCACCTAACTCACGGAGCCAAAAAAACACTATCTGGTAATTGGTTTAATGCAATACAATATGGTATCAGAGATGATGATGGCTTAATTGACTATGATCAAGCAATGAAAATGGCAAAAGAGCATAAGCCAAAAATTATTGTCTGTGGCACATCATCATACCCAAGAATTATTAAATGGAACAAATTTAAAAAAATAGCTGATGAGGTTGGAGCGTTACTACTTGCTGACATTTCTCACATTTCTGGATTAGTAACTTCTGGCCACTATCCTTCTCCAGTAGGATTCGCCGATATCATAACCTCAACAACTCATAAAACCCTTAGAGGACCAAGAGGTGGTATAATATTAACAAACGACGAAAATTTAGCCAAAAAAATTAATTCCTCCGTTTTTCCGGGGGTGCAAAGTGGTCCTTTAATGCATATTATTGCCGCCAAAGCAGTTGCTTTTGGAGAGGCTTTACAGCCTGAATTTAAAATTTATTCAAAAAATATAGTTAAGAACGCCAAAATTTTAGCAAAAACATTAATTAGTCGGGGTTTAAAAATTACTACAAATGGAACTGATTGTCATTTAATGGTTGCAGACCTAACGCCACTTAAAAATTTGACCGGCAAAGATGCTGAAAAATGTCTAGAGAGGGCAGGATTAACTTGCAATAAAAATGCCATTCCAAACGACCCAAGGAGTCCATTTGTTACATCTGGTCTTAGGTTTGGAACTCCCTCTGGTACAACAAGAGGTTTTGGCGAAAAAGAATTTGAAAAAATAGGTCACTTGATTTGTGACACTTTAGAGTCTTTTGTCAAAAACAACCTTTCTGAAGAAAAAAATAAAAACATAGAAGAAAAAATAAAGTTAGAGGTTAAAGATTTATGTTTAAAATTTCCTATTTATGAGTGATGATACCCCTGAAGTAGTAAGGCATCTTAGAAATTTTTTCGTAATATCCTCTTTACTATCCATTTTATTAATTATTTGCGGTTACGTTACTATGCTCCTCGTAGTAACAACAATGGCTCCAAGTTGGAAAATAGCTTTTGGATATTTTACATTACCAGATATGGGTAATATTAAAACTCTTTTTGATATATTATTAAAATATTGGTATTTTTATTTTCAAACAGACTTACTTTGGAATCAGTCAGTTCCAGTTGGAGAAAAGTATCAAATCAATTACTTTGTTCCCAAATTATACGCTACAACTTTTTTGCCTTATAGTATTTTGTTAATTATAATCTGGAAAATTAGGGCGCCACTAATGGATTGGAGACCATTTAAAAAACCAGAATCCATTCATGGCGATGCCAAATGGGCCAGTGATAGAGCAATTAAAAAGATGGGTCTTAAGGCAAAAGGCGGTGTATTACTAGGTTCTCATCGAGGGAAATTCTTAATAGCGGATGATTATCAGCATATTTTACTATTTGCACCAACCGGCTCTGGTAAAGGTGTAGGTTTTGTAATTCCAAACTTGTTATTTTGGACAAATTCAGTAATTGTCCACGACATTAAGCTAGAAAACTACGAATTCACATCGGGATACAGGCAGAATAAATTACATCAAAAAACTTTTCTTTGGAATCCTGCAGATCCAGATGGAATTAGTCATTGTTACAATCCGATGGATTGGATTTCAAAAAAATCTGGTAAAATGGTAGATGATGTGCAAAAAATTGCCAACTTTTTACTGCCAGAGCAAGAGTTTTGGCAAAATGAAGGTAGATCCTTATTGGTCGGCGTCATGCTTTATCTTTTGGCAGATAAATCCAAGCCAAGCACCTTGGGTGAAGTTGTCAGGACTCTCAGAAATGATGATGTAGTATATAATTTAGCGGTAATATTAGATACCTTAGGTAAAGATATACATCCGGTATCTTATATGAATATTGCTGCCTACTTACAAAAACCAGACAAAGAAAGGGGATCCGTCACTTCTACAGCCAACTCCTCTCTTGAATTGTGGTCCAACCCACTAATTGATAAAACAACTGCAACAAGCGATTTTAATTTGAATAACTTTAAAAAAGAACCTCATACCTTATATGTTGGCTTAACACCTGATAATATTTCTCGTTTAAAACCACTTATGGGTATATTTTATCAACAAGCTGCATCATTTTTTACTGCCAAAATACCAAGACCAGAAGAAAAAGTTGGAGTATTAATGATGATGGATGAATTCCCAACCCTAGGTAAGTTAGAGCAATTTCAGGCTGGTATAGCTTATTTTCGTGGATATAGAGTAAAATTATTCCTAATCATTCAAGATACACAACAGCTTAAGGGCATATATGAAGAAGCGGGTATGAATTCATTTTTATCCAACTCAACTTATCGAATCACCTTCGCCGCCAACAATATGGAAACTGCCAACTTAATTTCTCAACTAATTGGTAACAAAACTGCGATACAAATCTCAACTAACAAGCCAAAATATTTAGATCTTAACCCAGGAGCTCGTAATTTACACATATCTCACGCCCAAAGAGCATTGTTACTGCCGCAAGAAGTAATACAATTATCAAAAGATGACCAAATTATTTTGATAGAGTCTCAGCCACCGATCAGATCAAAGAAAATTAAATATTATTCTAGCAGATTCTTTAAAAAGAGATTATTTCCACAAATAGAGATACCAAAACAAGAGCCATACATTCCGCCAAGACAAGAAAAAAGAAATCCTGCCGAAGAAGGTGGTGGACAAGAAAATGATCAGCAGCAAAATCAAGAAAAAACTGAAAAATTAGAAAATTAATAGCAATGTTTGCAACCCTAAAAACGGCGACAGAATGATGATTTATTATAAGTGAGAATTGATACAATATGAAAATTGAGTTAAAAAATATTAATAAATCATTCTTCGTTAAAGATAAGGAATCTGCGATATTAAGAGATATTAACTTACTATTAGAGCCTGGTAAAATTACCGCCCTTGTCGGACCCTCTGGATCTGGAAAAACAACACTTTTGCAAATTGCAGGACTCTTGGACAGTCCAACATCGGGACAGGTAATGTTTGACAATCAAAACTTATCAAATAGCAAAGATAAAGAACGTACAGAATTTAGAAAAAATAATATTGGATTTATTTATCAAGACCACAATTTACTTCCAGAATTTAATGCGATTGAAAATATATTATTACCACTATTAATTAAAAAAGAGAACAAAAAAACATCTTTCAAAAAAGCTGAAGAAATATTAGAAAAAATTAACCTATCTGACAAAAAAAACTCTTTTCCCTATGAATTATCAGGTGGCGAACAACAAAGAATAGCTATCGCTAGAGCGATAATCACTAAGCCAAAAATTTTATTTGCTGATGAGCCGACGGGAAATTTAGATTCTAAAAATGCCGAAAATATATTTCAAATTTTTTATAATTTTACCAAAGAATATCAAATAAACTCATTAATAGTTACTCATAATATGGATTTGGCAAAACAAATGGATCAGATAATTACAATCGAAGATGGTAAAATCACCAACTAAAAAAAATCTTAGTCAACATTTACTAGAATTCAGGCAAAGATTTATTAAATCTCTAATATCTTTTATTTTATTTTTTATTATTGGATATTTTTTTTCTATAGAAATATATAATTTTTTACTAACCCCTCTTGAGATCAGTTCACAAAATACTCATAGAATAATATACACCTCTCCAATTGAGGCATTTTTATCATACCTAAAATTATCTCTAATTTTTGCTCTATTTTGCTCCTTTCCTATAATAATTTTTCAATTTTACTCCTTTATTACTCCAGCTCTTTATAAAAAAGAGAGAGATACGGTAGTAATAATTTTTCTTTTGAGTCCTATTTTATTTTTTATAGGAGTAGCAGTATGTTACTATCTGTTACTACCCGTAGCTTTAAAATTTTTTCTTAGTTTTGAGAATATAAATGCTACAATTCCAGTTATTTTAGAAGCAAAAATCAGCGAATATTTAAAGTTAATTTTAAATGTACTCTTTATCTTTGGCGTTATTTTTCAAATACCTTTGTTATTTTTATTATTAATTAAATTTAAAAAAATAGATAGAAATTCACTTAAAAAGTTCCGAAAATATTACATCATACTGTCATTCCTATTTGGCGCCATCTTCACTCCACCAGATATATTTAGTCAAATCCTTGTGGCAGCAATTATGATAATATTCTATGAAATTACTTTTCTTTTTGCAAAAAAACCCAATAAATCGCAAAACTCATCTGGATAAATCTAATATCTATTTAAACAAAATCATATAATTTTTATTTTTTAACTTAAAAAATAAAATAAAAATTATCATGATTAAAAATAAGAAAGAATTTAAACATTTAACATTCAAAGATAGGCAAGTAATTTACCATATAAGATTTGTTAAAAAAGAAGCTTTGCAAAAATAGCTGATTTTATTAATAAATCTAAATCTACTATTAGCCGAGAGATAAACAGTAGGAAGGAAAGATCTAAATATATTCC
>Ga0209425_10000778_pt1 | contig 37977 bp, 41 predicted proteins | sample COG_05_FD_184749 | JGI IMG/M metagenome (GOLD analysis project Ga0209425, IMG submission 184749) | Pelagic Microbial community sample from North Sea - COGITO 998_met_05 (SPAdes) (version 2) | ecosystem: Environmental > Aquatic > Marine > Neritic zone/Coastal water | place: Helgoland, sampling...
CCATTTGAGATTAGTTGCCAAAATTGCAATGGGATACAAAGGATATGGTTTGCCAGTTAACGAAATGATCTCTGAAGGAAATGTTGGTTTAATGCAAGCGGTAAAAAAATTTGAACCTGAAAAAGGTTTTAGATTGGCTACTTATGCAATGTGGTGGATAAAGGCTTCAATACAAGAATATATTTTAAGATCTTGGAGTTTAGTAAAAATTGGAACTACAACAGCTCAAAAAAAATTATTTTTCAATTTAAAAAAATTGAAAAATCAAATAGCTCCTCAATCTGAAGGAGATCTAAGAAATGAGCACGTAGAAGTAATAGCTGATAAATTAGCCGTAAGTAAAGAGGAAGTTGTTTCTATGAACCGTAGATTATCTGGTAAAGAATTTTCTTTAAATGCTAAAGTAGGCGAAGATGGTGACGAATGGCAGGATTGGTTAGAGGATAAAGAGTTAGACCATGATCTTAAATTTGCACAAAATGAAGAAATGGAACAAAGAAAAGACCTTTTAAAAAATTCTATTAAAGTTTTGAATGAAAGAGAAAAAGAAATCTTGTATTCAAGGAGATTAAACGAAAACCCAACTACTTTAGAAGATTTAAGCAAAAAGTATAAAATCAGCAGAGAAAGAATTAGGCAGATTGAAAACAAAGCTTTTGAAAAACTTCAAAAACACATGTTATTATTAGCAAAGTCAAAAAATTTGTTGCCTGTAAATTAAATTTTAAAAGGATTTTCAATTAATATTGTATCATCACGCTCTGGGCTTGTGGAAATACTTGAAATTTTAGCTCCAACAAAATCCTCAACTGCATATATATAGTTTTTTGCATTTTGTGGTAGTTCATTGATATTTTTAATTCCATTAGTAGTTGTTTTCCAGCCTGGGAAAACTTTGTAAATAGGTTTAATTTTCAATTGGTCTTCCACAGCTGCAGGTAAATAATCTATTTTTTTTCCATTAAGATCATATGCAATGCATATTTTGATCTCATCCAATTCATCTAATACATCAAGTTTAGTTAATGCTATGCCATCAATTCCAGAAATTTTTATTGTTTGTCTAACTAAAACCCCATCAAACCAACCGCATCTTCTTTTTCGACTTGTTACTGTTCCAAATTCTTTTCCTCTTGTGCCTAATATTTCACCTATTTCATCTTCAAGTTCAGTTGGAAATGGACCTTCCCCAACCCTTGTAGTGTAAGCTTTTGTAATTCCAAGTACATAATTTATTGAATTTGGTCCACAACCTGAGCCAGTAGCTGCACTCGATGCAACAGTATTAGAGGAAGTTACAAAAGGATAGGTTCCATGATCAACATCTAACAAAATACCTTGGGCTCCTTCAAATAAAATTTTTTTCTTTTGTTTTTTAAATTCATCAATTTTCAACCAAACAGGCTGAGAAAATTTTAGAATTTCAGGAGCAATTTTTAATAAATCTTTTTTTAATTTGTCTTTTTCAAAAATTTTTTTACCTAATCCTTTTCTTATTGCATTATGATGTAGAAGAACTGACTCTAATCTTTGATCTAAGTTTTTTTCTGATCTCAAATCCATTACTCTAATTGATCTTCTTCCAACTTTATCTTCATATGCAGGTCCTATTCCTCTTCTAGTGGTACCTATTTTTCCTTTACCAGCAGCATCCTCTCTTATTTCATCCATTTCTCGATGAAATGGTAATATTAAGTTGGCCGACTCTGAGATTATAAAATTATCAATATTTACCTGAACGCCTTTTGACTCAATTTCATTGATTTCCTCCAATAAAGCCCAAGGATCAACTACAACTCCATTACCAATTATAGAAATTTTATTTTTCCTTACAATTCCTGATGGAAGCAATCGAAGTTTATATGTAACACCATCTATTACTAGAGTGTGTCCTGCATTGTGGCCACCCTGAAATCTAATAACGACATCTGCTTGTTCTGATAACCAATCAACTATTTTTCCTTTTCCTTCATCTCCCCACTGAGAACCGACAACAACAACATTTTTCATTATTTAAATCTCTTAATTATTTTCATTGAGTTCAGGTGGTTTATTGGACCATGACCTTTTCCATATTTTGGGTTTGTTTTTATTGCAGAATTTACATATTTAATTCCAAGCTCACAAGCTTTCTTAATAGGTTTTCCACATGACCAAAAAGTAGTTATCGCACTAGACAACGTGCAACCTGTGCCGTGAGTATTTTTAGTTTTATATCTTCTATTATTAAATATTCTGATCTCATACTTATTAACTAATATATCATGAACTAACTTAAGTTTTAAATGTCCACCTTTAATTAAAACATTTCTTGCTCCAAGTGATATCAATTTATTAGCTGCAAATATCATATCTTCTTTATTTTTTATTTTTGTTTTAGTTAAAATTTCAGCTTCTGGAATGTTTGGAGTAATTAAAGATACTTTTTTAATTAGTTTGGTTCTTAGCAAATCGATTGCATTATCATTTATCAACTTGGTTCCACCTTTTGCAACCATTACTGGATCAAGAACTATTTTTTTTACTCCAATATTATTTAAAGAGTTAATTACTGAATTTATGACCTTAGTGGAATGGAGCATTCCAATTTTAATTGCATCTGGTTTAATATCGTCTGAAGTAAATATAATTTGATTAGAAATCTCTTTAGGAGCTATTGGAATTATCGATTTAACACCTGAGGTATTTTGTGAAGTAACTGCAGTAATAGCAGTCATTGCATATGATCCTAAAGCTGTAACAGTTTTTATGTCCGCTTGTATTCCTGCTCCTCCAGAAGAATCAGAGCCAGCTATTATTAATATTTTTGATTTAGGTTTCAATTTATTTAATTTTTTTTGAAATAATATCTATGCATATATTTAGAAGATCTTTGTTTTCACTCTCACCCATAACTCGTATTTTCGGCTCCGTCCCAGACTTTCGTACTAATATCCTACCAGAACCCTTCATTAATTTTTCTGCGATTTTTATAGATTTTTTTATTTCAGGTTTATCGATAATTGCTCTATCTTTTACATGAATATTTTTTAAGATTTGTGGAGTTTTTTTAAACTTATTAAAAAATTCGCTAGCTTTTTTTCTTTTTCTAATTGAGAACAGCACTTCTAAAGCAACCAACAATCCATCTCCAGTCGTTGCAAATTTACCCAATATAATATGTCCTGATTGCTCTCCACCTAAATTAAATTGATTTTTTTGCATTTTTTCTTTTACATATCTGTCTCCTACATTTGCACGAATAAATTTTATCTTTTCAGATCTTAAAAAATTCTCTAAACCATAATTAGACATTAGAGTGCCAACGACACCTCCTTTTAGCATTTTTTTATTTTTCCACCTTTTTGCTAAAGCAGCAATAATTTGATCACCATCTATTATATTGCTTAACTCATCACACATAATAATTCTATCTGCATCTCCATCTAAAGAAATTCCCAAATGAGCCTTATGTTTCTTTACTGCGTTTCTTATATTATTGGGAAAAGTAGAACCACATTTATTGTTAATATTCAAACCATTAGGATTTACACCAATTGAAATTACTTTTGCACCCAAAGATTTTAGCAACTCTGGACCTGTTTTGTATCCGGCGCCATTAGCACAATCAATTACGATTTTTAATCCATTAAGATTAAAATTTTTTGGAAAATTTTTTTTTAAAATTTTTATATAATCTTGAGTACCACTCTCTAATCTTTTTACCCTTCCTAATTTTTCAGGATTCGATAAATTTTTATAAATCTTTTTATCAATTAATTTTTCAATTCTTTTTTCAATGATATCTGATAATTTCATTCCATCAGGGCCAAATAACTTTAAACCATTATCATAATGTGGATTGTGTGATGCGGTTATCATAATGCCCATATTTGCCTTCATGGATTTAGTAAGCATAGCTAAACCATTAGTTGGCAAAGGTCCTAAAGTATAAACATGCATTCCAGCAGATGCCAATCCAGAGACTAACGCAGGCTCTAGGGAGTATCCTGATAACCTAGTATCTTTAGCTATAATTGCTGTTTGTTTCTTTTTTTTTTGAGATTTAAAATATGTCCCAGCAGCTAAGCCAAATTTAAAAAACATATCACCATTGATATTTTTGCTGTTGATAGCACCTCTAATTCCATCTGTTCCAAAATATTTTTTTGCCATTATTTTTTTATTAATTCTCTAAATACTTTTGTTCCTTGAAGTACTTCATCAACTTCATGAATTCTTAAAATTTGAACACCTTGCATCATTAAATAAATAGAAGACGCAACAGTTCCTCCAATTCTATTTTTTGTATCATTTTTTTTAGACAATTCTTTAATAAATCTTTTTCTTGAATTCCCAACAAGTATAGGAAAACCCAGTGTGTGGAAAATAGAAACTTTACTCATTATATTCATATTATGTTTCAAATTTTTTCCAAAACCTATACCTGGATCAATGATTATCTTGTCATGTTTTACACCTATAGATCTCAAGAATTTAATTTTTTTTTCAAAAAAATCATAAATATCTAATAATTCATTTTTGTAATTTGGATTTTTTTGCATATTTTCAGGTGTTCCTTGTGAGTGTTGTAAAATAAAGGGAATTTTATATTTTTTAATGATATTTTTTGTTTCAACATCATAATTTAATCCTGAAATATCATTTATAATTGTTATTCCAAGCTTAATTCCTTTTTTCATAATTTCTGATTTTCTTGTATCTAATGAGACTGGAATTTTTTTACAGATTAATTTTAATGTTTTATTTATTCTATTCCATTCTATTTTTGCATTTATTCCTTTTGACCCCGGCCTTGTTGACTCTCCACCAACATCAATAATATTTGCACCAGATTTGAACATCGTAAATGCATGTTGTGCTCCTTTATTATTTTTATTAAATTTTCCACCATCAGAAAAACTATCTGGAGTAAGATTTAATACCCCCATAATATTTGGTATTTTTAGAAAATTAAAGTTTGCAAAATTTTTTTTTTTTGAAACTATTTTTTTTAAATCAAAAATTATCTGTTTCTTTAATAATTTTGGTAAACTGTTTATCTTTTTAATTGAAATTTTTTTTTTTGATTTTCTTGATATTAACTCTAACTGATCAAACGATATTTGATTATTTCCATTGAGTGGAAAAGTTTTTTTTTCTTTAACTAACTTTTTTGATAAACTACCATAATAGAAATTACACACCCTAGTGTAATACCTAGACATTAATTTTAATGAACAATTTTTGGTTTTAGGCCCATTGCACTTAAAGCGGAACCTTTTTCGTCTTCAACTTTTAGGTCTTGTTTATCTGCTGGATATACATTTTTGTTAATTAAATTTTCTATCTCTTCACCTGACATAGTTTCATATGTTAAAAGCGCTTTAGCTAATTTATGCAAATCATCAATTTTTTCTGTTAAAACTTTCCTTGCTCTTTCATATCCTTTATCAACTATTTTTCTTATTTCGGAATCTACTTTTTTAGCCGTTTCTTCAGACATATTTTGCTGTCTTGCTACTGATCTTCCTAAAAAAACTTCTTCTTCATTCTCTCCGTAAGCAACAGGACCTAATTCTTTACTTAATCCTGCTCTCATCACCATCGCTCTAGCCCTCTTGGTTGCTTGCTCAATATCACTAGCAGCACCAGTGGTCACTTTATCTTCACCAAATATAATTTCTTCTGCAACTCTGCCACCCATTGCTATTGCTAATTGGGCGTGTAATTGTTCTCTAGTTTGTGAAAGCTCATCTCTTTCAGGAAGTTGCATAACCATTCCTAGAGCTCTTCCTCTTGGAATAATTGTAGCTTTATGTATTGGATAAGCTGCGCTCTCATTAATAGTTACAATCGCATGACCAGCTTCATGATATGCAGTTAAAGTTTTTTCCTCTTCAGTCATCACCATTGATCTTCTTTCAGATCCCATCATCACTTTATCTTTAGCTTCTTCAAATTCATTCAATGTTACTATTCTTTTGTTTTTTCTGGCTGCTAACAATGCAGCTTCATTAACTAAATTTGCAAGATCCGCACCTGAAAATCCTGGTGTTCCTCTTGCAATTATTCTTAGATTAACATCAGGTGCCATCTTAATTTTTTTAATATGAACTTTTAAGATTTGTTCTCTACCAATAATATCAGGATTTGAAACTACTACTTGTCTATCAAATCTACCTGGTCTCAATAAAGCTGGATCCAAAACATCGGGTCTGTTAGTTGCAGCTATTATTATGACACCCTCGTTAGTATCAAAGCCATCCATTTCTACTAAAAGCTGATTGAGTGTTTGCTCTCTCTCATCATTTCCTCCACCTAGTCCTGCGCCTCTACTTCTTCCAACTGCATCAATTTCATCAATGAAAATTATACAAGGAGAATTTTTTTTCCCTTGCTCAAACATATCTCTAACTCTTGAAGCCCCAACTCCTACAAACATTTCAACAAAATCTGAGCCTGAAATAGTAAAAAAAGGAACACCAGCCTCTCCAGCAATCGCTCGTGCAAGTAAGGTTTTTCCTGTTCCAGGAGGCCCTACTAATAAAGCTCCTCTTGGAATTTTACCACCAAGACGACTAAACTTTTTAGGATCTTTTAAAAATTCTACAATTTCTTCAACTTCTTCTTTAGCTTCTTCTACGCCTGCAACATCATTGAATGTAACTTTACCTTTTAGTTCGTTCATCATTTTTGCTTTGGATCTTCCAAACCCCATGGCCCCACCTTTTCCACCTTGCATTTGTCTCATAAAAAAAATCCATACCGCAATTAATAACAACATTGGAAACCAAGAAAGCAGAACACCAAATAATGATGGCATTTTTTCTTCAATAGGTGCAGCAGAGATACTAACACCTTTGTCTGAAAGTTTTTCAATTAAGTTTGGATCATTAGGTGAGTAAGTTGTAAAGTTATTACCATTTGAATAAACACCTTTTATATTATTGCCTTGAATTTCTACTTTTAAAACCTCTCCATTATCTACAGAAGTTAAAAATTCTGAAAATATAATTTTATTTGATCCTCTTGAGCTTGATTGAGGAACTTTAAACATATTATATAGACCAATAGTTAAAAAAACTATTATAGCCCACATTGCAATATTTTTTATATTCATATCTCTAAAATAAGAATTATTATTAATTAAACAAGTGGCAATTTTGCTTAATGTTTAGATAATTTAATGTTCTTTTGATATAATTGTGGTCTGATTGACTTTTTCAATGATGCAACCACCCAATGTTCCCTTAAAAAATTGATCTTTTATAATATCCTTGATAATTTTGTCTAACTTTTTACCTCTAACTAAATAATATTTTTTTCCGACCATCTTTATTGCCTCTGAAAGAGATCTAAAAATTACCTCATAAGGCTGTTCAAAAAAATATCTATTTAACACCAATTTATTTTTTCTTTTTGAATAAATACTATTTTTCTTTAAATTTTCACTTACATAAAATTCCACTACATTATTTGAATATTTCAAATTTTTTATAGTTTTAAATAATTTTTTTTCATCAAGACCATTTTCTCTAAGATCTTCGATTAATTTTCTTATTTTTATCCTTTTAAAATTTTCATCTTTATTTGTCGGATCTTCGACATAAAAATTAAATACAAATTTTGCTATAAAAATTAAATCTTCTTTTTTATAATCTATTAAAGGTCTTAGCAGATTTTTTTTTCCTGATTTTACTTCTTTATCTAATGACACAAGGCCTTTTAAGCCACTGCCTCTCAACATTCTGATAAAAAAATTTTCAAATAAATCATTTTTATGATGTCCTAATAGAATGTTATCTATTTTCAGCCTATCACTTTCAGCAAATAGTATTTCGTATCTTTTTTTTCTAGCTAAAGATTGAATATTTTTAATTGGTTTATTTCCTCTACATGTCAAAATTTCAGCATTAATAAGGTGCTTACTTAATATTTTTTTTACTGTATGTGCCTCTTTAGTTGAGTCTGGTCTAATTTTATGATCGACAATTAAAAACTTTGAAATTAGTTTTTTTTTGATTGAATAAATCTTGGCTAAAAACGCTAATGCCAAACTATCTGGTCCTCCAGATACAGCTACAATAAAATTTTCGTTAATTTTTAGTGAATTTTCAAATTTTTTATAGATTATATTAATTCTTTTATTTTTTAATTTACTTTTTAAAAGTTTAGGAATTTTTTTTGTTACACTCAAATTTTTGGGACTCATATTTGGCTTTTTGAATCACGGACTGATTAGCTTTTGGATATTGTTTTTCAACACCATTTATCATTTTACAGCCTTGATCTTTTTCTCCAATCTGGACCATTGATACACCAAGCTTTAATAAATTTATAGGAGCTTTTTCACCTTTAGGATATTTTTGATAACCTTCTAAATAAGCCGATGCTGCATCAGTATAAAGTTGTCTAATACGAAATGTTTCTGCATACCAATATTGTGCATTTCCAGCTAGGTTATGTTCTGGATTAGCTTGCACGAACTCTCTGAATGCTCTTTCTGCCGTAGAATAATCTCCAACTTTTAAAAAGCTTGTAGCAAACTCATATTGTTTATCTGGAGACTCCTTAGGAAGTATTTTTTCTTCTGCTTGAAAAGTTTCTGTTACTATTGTTGCAGTAGTATCAACAGATTTAGTTTGTTGGGATGTATCACTTGTAGCAGTATCTTTATATGATATGGAGCCTAAGTCTTGTGGTTGTGAACTGCCTGGTAAAACTTTCTCAGTACTATCAAGTTTTTTTGTAATTTTTTTTCCACTATTATCTAAAGTTAAAACAGTTTCCAAATCTTGAAATCTTATTTGATTATCAGCTTGAACTTTTGACATTCTATTTGAAAGCTTATCTAACTTAAAGTTTATTTCCTCAAATTTATTTGTAAGCTGTCGAAATTGATTTTCAAGCTCTGAAAGTTTTAGCAAGTGTCTAGTTAATACATCTTCTGAATTATTATTTAAATTTAGGTTATCATTATCAAGTTGTATTGATCCTGAATAAACTGCTTTTTCTAATATTTTAATATCTTTTTGTAACTGCTCTAAAACTTTATTTATATTATGATTGTCTGCGAACGAATTCGTAAACAGAAAAAAGTTTAATAAAACAAATAATTTTATAAATAAATTAGTGAGTCGAGTTTTCATTATTTAAGTTATGATTAAAATAATGGCAAAAAAAAGACCCTTAAATAAATCAATATTTAAGGGTCTTTAAAGTTTTAAAAATTAGTTTGCTTTTACAGTAACTGATCTTCTATTTTTAGACCAAGCTAGTGGACTAGATCCTGAGTCAACAGGTCTCTCTTTACCATAGCTAAGAACTGAAATTCTGTCAGATGAAATTCCGTAAGTCATTAAATAATCTTTAGCTGCATTAGCTCTTCTTTCACCTAACGCTAAGTTATATTCTCTTGTTCCTCTTTCGTCAGCATGACCTTCCAAAATTATTGTAATTTTAGAATTTTTTCTTAACCACGCAGCTTGTTTTCTTAAAGTTTCTCTTGCTGCAGTAGTTAATACTGTTTCATTAGTTGCGAAGAACACTCTATCTTTAACTCCTGATGCTAAATATTCCACTGTGTCTGTGCCAGTGTAAACGTCGCTTTGCATTTGACCTGCTTTTTGTGAACCCGCACAAGCAGATAGTGCTACAGCGGCAAACGTTATTAAAAAAGCGTTTTTTAAAATTTTGTTTATTTTCATTATTGCTCCTTGATCAATATTTCTAATTCTTAACATTTCACAACTAATTAGATCTTTCAAGTTAAAAAATCAAGATAATAGTGTTTAATTACTTAATAAAGATGACCATGATGGGTCTGAGGCATCTGTTGGGGTATTAACAAGCCTTTCATTATATCCGGTCAAATCAATTGACCATAATTTTGCTGAAAAACCCTCACCTTTGTCATTGGTTTTTGTTTCTCTATAAAAAATTAAAACTCGACCATTTGGAGACCAAGAGGGTGCCTCTTGATAAAAGTTTTCAGTCAATAATCTTTCACCGCTACCATCAATTCTCATAACTCCAATATAAAATTTTCCTTTATGTAATTTTGTAAATGCTATTAAATCTCCTCTCGGTGACCAAACGGGTGTTCCGTACAATCCATTTCCAAAAGAAATTCTTTTAACATTAGATCCATCACTTTTCATAATATAAATTTGTTGATAACCACTCCTGTCAGAATTAAAACAAATATATTTTCCATCTGGTGAATATGACGGAGAAGTGTCAATTGAAGGGTGATTTGTAATTTTTTGAACAATTCTATTTTCTAAATCCATAGTATAAATATCTGAGTTTCCATCTTTTGCGAAACTCATAATTATTTTTTTTCCATCCGGAGAAAATCTAGGAGCAAAAGTCATTCCTGGAAAATCACCAACAACTTCTTGATTTCCAGTTTCTATATCTAAAAGGTAAACTCTTGGTCTATTTTGAAAATAAGAAAGATATGTTACCATTTGGCTTTCAGGATGAAATCTTGGTGTTAAAACAAGTTCATTACCATATGTCAAAAAAATATTATTAGAACCATCTTGATCCATTAGGGCTAATTTTTTTTTTCTATTTGTTTTTGGACCTTCCTCTGCTACATAAATTATTCGTGTATCAAAATAACCTTTCTCGCCAGTTAATCTTTCATAAACTTTATCTGTAATCATATGGCCAATACGTCTCCAATTATTTGGTACCGTAGTAAAAGCTAAAGCCATCATTTCTTTGCCTGCCAAAACATCCCATAGTCTAAATTCCACTCTTAGCTTTTCATCGACATAACTTACCTTTCCAGTAATTAATGCCTGTGCTTTTATTAGGCTCCAATCTTCAAAACGTGGTTTTAGGTTAGCAATGTCTGGAGTTTGTAAAAAAGCATCTTTATCTAAAGGATTAAAAAGTCCAGACGTCTTCAAATTATTTTCAATAATAATTGATATCTCAGAACCAATGTTATTTTTTTTAAGTATTTTTTTAAAATTTTTTTTAGAATTTTCATCAATCGATAATGGTGAAACAGCGACAGGAAGAGGGTTTAAATTACCTCTCGTTATATCAACCTCAATCAAGGCATTAGCTTTAATTGAAGTTAAAAATAAGATAAAAATTATTAAATATTTATTCATTTTAAATATACTAACCTTCTAACATCTCTCGTGCATCAAAATTTAGTTGTAATTCTTTCCATCTTTCATAGCCTGTTGTTGGTACTCTTAAAGGTTGACATAATTTAACAGCTCTTAGAGCACTTTCAGCTAAAACTTTATAAAATCCCTGGCCTGGTTTATTCATTCTAGCATGATCTATTATTTCCGAATCTAATACAGTGCCATCTGGATTTAATTGAAGTTTAACTCTTACTAATAAATTCTCATTATATGGCAATCCTAGAGGTATGCTCCAACATCCAAATATCTGTGCTTTAAGAGCATCCTCCTCACTTAAAGAAAGCCCAGTATTTTCTAAATTTTTTTGTTGATCTTGAGTTACTTTATCCAATTTGTTAATTGCTTCAGAGGTTTCTACTTTTGATTTATCAATTAACGCTGCAATATTATTAGGATCAAATAATTCTTTCTTCTCAAATTCAGAAACTTGTTTTACTTCATTATCTATCTTTTCTGGATTTTGCTTATCTTCCTTAATTTTTTCAACTTTTTTCGATTTATCATCTGGCATAGGTACAGAGTCTGGTTTAATTTTTTTAACTTTTTTTGGTGGAGCTTGTTCGGAAACAAGTTTTTTTTCTTTTTCTTTAATTTTTTCTATTGTTTTTTTTGCTTTTGGGGCAAACGGAATATTTGTTTTATCTGTAATTTGTATTAATTCGACTGACACAATAGGTGGAAGATCAATTGGTTTTTTTACGAGAAAAGGTAAGCTCATTGCAGTGATCATAATTAATATCAAATGTAAAACAGAAGAAATAATTAAACTCCTATTCACCCAAGTCTACCTTTCTTTATATGGCTCTGATATAAGCGCTACTTTTGTAAAACCTGAACCTGACAATAAACCCATTATTTCTAAAACTCTTCCATAATTGATTGTTTTATCACCTCTTACATAAATTCTTGTATCTGTTCTGTTTTTGGATACAGCCAATACTTTTGCGATAATCTTTTCATACTCTACTTTTGACTCTTGAATAAAAATTTCTCCTTTAGAATTAATTGAAAGGGTAAGTGGTTCAGCTTCCTCTGGAAGTGAGTCAGCAGAACTTTCTGGTAAATCTACCTGTACTCCAACTGTCAACAAAGGAGCTGTTACCATAAATATAATTAGAAGAACTAACATTACATCAACAAATGGGGTAACATTTATCTCACTCATAGGTTCTTTTGATGAGCGATTTAATTTAAAAGCCATTTTAAATTATAGTTAAAAATCTCTTAGAAAAATTTTCCAATTTTTGCGAATACGCTGAGGCATCATTAGAAAACTTATTGTATGCAATGACAGAAGGAATTGCAGCTAGCAATCCTAGCGCTGTAGCAAATAATGCCTCTGCTATTCCTGGAGCTACAATCGCTAAACTAGTATTTCTAGAAATTGCAATTGATTGAAATGAATTCATTATTCCCCAAACTGTACCAAATAAACCAATGAATGGTGCTGTAGAACCAACAGTCGCTAAAAATATAAAACCTTTGTTGATTTTTGACATTTGTTTTTCTATTCCTGTCTCTAACATTGTTGTCATTCTATTATTAATGTCAGTTTTTGATTTTCTTTTTAACAAATTTTGCATAGCATCTTTAAAAACTAGTGCCATTGGATCTTCAATATTTGCTGGAAGATTATTATAAAATGACTCGGCTGACTTTGAATTCCAAAACTTCGCTTCAAATTCTTCTGTGGACTGATTTATCTTTTTAAATAGTCTTATCTTTTCTATAATTACTGCCCAAGAATAAATAGAGCATGCTATTAACATTACTATAACAGACTTAACAATAATATCTGCTCGTATGAATAAATTTATCAAAGAAAAATCTGCATTAGATGCAAGACCTACAGCTTGAGTTGAAATATCAGCTTCCATGATGGTTTCTCACACTTAAATGTGTCATGAATTTGTCTTTATGTTTCTAAAATACATCATCTATTTTGTAAGTTTCATAATGAAAACTGGCAATTAAGATGGCATCTGCTTTATTAGAGTCCTTTTTCTTGGATAATTGTGATGAAAAATAAGGAAAAATTTGAATTGCTTTTGTTCTACTTGCGTCTTTTTCAGAATTTAAAAGATTAAAATATTTTTTCCACTTTGCGGGCCTCACAAAGTGCATTGATAATTGCATTGCTGAACATATTCCTTTTAAAATTCCAAATGATTGACCAAAATTAAACATACTGGTAACACCTTGGCCAGGCATTGCGGATACTTGCTCAATAACAACTCTTATCTTTTGGTTATCTATTTTACTAATTCTTTTTAAAAATTCATTATAAATTTGTGCACCATTTACTTGTTTTTTATTTTTTTTGCCCTCAGTCATTGTTGGCATTTCAATAACATCAATAATTTTACCATCCTCAAAAAAACAAATTGATCCAGACAAACCAGGGTCTATTCCAATAATTAACATTGTTTATTTTGTAAATTCAACATTTGAATAAATATTTTGTACATCATCATCTTCTTCTAGTGCTTCAAAAAAATTAATCAAATCTTCATTTTTATCTTTAGAAATTTTAACTCTATTGAGTGGTATCCACTCAATTTCTGTAGATATAAAATTAGTAATTTTTTTCTCCAATTCCTTTTTTACATTATAAATATCATTTATTGGACACTGAATTTCATGAAATTCATCATTCGATTTACACTCTTCAGCGCCTGCTTCAATAGCTAATTCAAAAATATCCTCGTTTGAAATTTCATTTTTATCAATTTTTATAACTCCCAATTGGTTGAAATTGTGAGAGGCCGACCCTTGTGTCCCTAAACTTCCTCCAGCTTTTTGAAATATGGTTCTTATATTAGAAGCAGTTCTGTTTTTATTATCAGTTAATGTTTCAATTATAACAGCTACTTTTTCAGGTCCAAATCCTTCATATCTTAAATTTTCGAAATTAAGTTCTGTGTTTACAGATGATTTATCTATAGCTCTTTCTATATTATCTTTTGGCATATTTGCAGATCTCGCTGTTTGAATTGCTGACCTTAATCTAGGATTCATATCTGGATCTTTGTCTCCTAATTTTGCAGCAACAGTAATTTCTTTCGACAATTTTGAAAAAATTTTGGATCTCTGTTTGTCAGCTTTACCTTTTTTATGTTTTATTCCTGCCCAATGAGAGTGTCCTGCCATAAACTAACTAAATATTTTTTAACTGACCACCAAAAATATAACTTTTTACTTTATTGGCCATACCTGTTTCTATATTACAATCAACAATTACTCCACATAAAGTAGCTTCACCCTTTGCTGGGAAATGTTTAGTTGAGTCTTTTTTTGTAAACCTATTTAACGAATTATTCTTATTCATTCCAATTACAGAATCATAATCACCACACATACCTGCATCTGTTTGATATGCTGTGCCATTTTTTAATATTCTTGCATCATTAGTGGGTACATGGGTATGTGTTCCAACTACAAGAGTTGCTTTACCATCAAAAAAATGTCCAATTGCATTTTTTTCACTTGTAATTTCTCCATGAAAATCAACTATTAGAAAATCATAGTTTTCCTTAATCTTATACTCATCTATAAATTTTTTTGAAACCTCAAAAACATCGTCACATTTTTTCATAAAAACATTTCCCATCAAATTAAGAACACCAATTTTTTTATTTTTTTTTGTTGTATAAATCTCAAAACCTTTGCCTGGTGCTGGTTCAAATAAATTTTTTGGTCTTAAAAGTCGATTTTCTCTCTCAATAAACTTCATTATATCTTTTTGATCCCAAACATGATTTCCAGTTGTAATAACATTTACACCACACCTAAAAAAATCTTCACAAATTTCTTTGGTCAAACCCACACCTGTCTCGTCAGCATTTTCTGCATTTACTATTACAAAATCAATTTCATTAATTCTAATTTGATCTAAAAGATTATTCATTATTTTTGAACACCCAGAATTTCCCACCACATCTCCTAAAAATAATATTTTCATTTTATTTTTTTCTTTCAGTAATTACAAAATCTAATTTGATGTCATGTTTTTTTGTTGGTATTTTTTTTACTTTTTGAAAAGTGTAAGCCAATCCAAATTTTGTGATTTTTTTATTTTTTTTTATTTTTTCAAAATATCTATCATAAAATCCTCCACCATATCCAATTCTATTTAGGTTTTTATCATAAGCAACAATAGGAACTAATATGATATCAGGATGTCTAACTTTTTTTGAAATTGGTTCTGGTATTCCATACTTATTAATTATTAAGGGATCTTTTGATGACCATTGGAAAAAATCCATCTGAGAATTTTTTTTTATTCTTGGCAGGCAAATTAAATAATTTTTTTTTTCTAATTTTTTTAAAATTTGAATGATGTCTACTTCATAATTATAAGGATAATATCCACCTACAGTTTTCCCTGTAATTTTTTCTTTTTTTAAAATTTTCAATAAAGTGTCAAAACTTATATCAAGATTTTTAAAATTATTTTGTTTCCTTATTTTTAGTATTTTTTTTCTAATATCTGATTTATTCACAAAAAGTATATTAAGACAGTTTTTCTAAGTTTGCCTTTTCAACAAAACTTGAAATTTGATCAGCCGCATCATCAATTAACTTTTCATAATTTTTTTGGTTGATTTCAATTTCTTCTTTTATTCTCAGATGATTTTCATTCAATTCTTGGATCTCTTTTTCTTTTCTATCTCTATAATCATAAATTAAAGACTTCAATTCTCTAAATTTATTTGAAAGATCTTTTAATTCATTTTTTTTTTGTTCAACCTTTTTCTTTGTCTCCCAATACTCATCCATTACTTTTATTGCAGTAATTAATAAAAGTTTGTTTTCCCCAAGGTTTCCTAGGTCATTTTTCAAACTATTAAATTTTTGGTTGATTTGAATTAGCAGCTCTTCCAAATGTTCTTCCTGTCCATCTTCACATGACAGCAAAAACTCTTTGCCATTGAATTTAATACTTACGTTTGCCATTTGTCTATTTCATCTAACAAAGTATCTGTTTCTTGATTTAATTCATCAATTTTTTCAGAAAACTCTATTTGTTTTTTTTGCTCAATTTTTTGCTGATTTTGAAAGTCATCTAATTTTTTACTCAAATTATTATAATCATCTGATAAAATTTTATATTTATCTTCTAATTCCTGTTTTTCAATTTCTAATTGATTTTTTTGACTACTTAAATTTTCAATGTTCTTTTTTATATCTGGGTTTTTAACATTTAAATTTTTTAATTTTGTTAACGCTAAACTTAGTTTTTTTTCTTTTTCGATCACAGAATTCATATATATATATTTATATTATTAAATAGAATCTTCTTAGTCTAGACAGGATAATTTTTTGAGCAAACTATATAAAGAATTAGCTAATTGTATTAGATTTTTGTCCGTTGATGCTGTTCAAAAAGCTAATTCTGGACATCCTGGAATGCCTATGGGAATGGCTGATGTCGCTACAGTTCTCTTTAAAGATTATTTAAATTTTAACCCAAAAAATCCAAGTTGGATAAATAGAGATAGATTTGTACTTTCAGCAGGCCATGGATCTATGTTGCTCTACTCTCTTTTGTATTTAACTGGATACAAAAATTTTTCTTTAAATGATATTAAAAATTTTAGACAATTAGACTCAATTTGTGCTGGGCACCCAGAATATCACCCAGATACTGGAATAGAAACAACCACTGGTCCTTTGGGGCAGGGAATCTCAAATGCTGTTGGTTTTGCAATTTCAGAAGAAATTTTAAAAAAAAAACTTGGTAAGAATAAAATTAACCATAAAACTTATGTGTTGGCTGGCGATGGTTGTTTAATGGAAGGGATAAGTCATGAAGCACTAAGTCTTGCGGGACACCTAAAACTTAAAAATCTTATTTTACTTTTTGATAATAATTCTATTTCTATTGATGGTCCTACTAGTTTAACAGTTTCAGATGATCATGAAAAAAGGTTTAAAAGTTATGGTTGGGATTATCTAAAAATTAATGGTCATAATTTTAAGGAAATATCAAAAGCTTTAAAAAAAGCTCAAAATTCTAAAAAACCTATTGCTATTTCATGCAAGACTACAATTGGTTATGGATCACCGAATAAAAGTGGTAAGGCATCCTCTCATGGAAGCCCTTTAGGAAATGAGGAGATTAAATTAGTAAGAAAAAAATTAAATTGGAAGCACGAACCTTTTCAAATTCCAAAGCATTTATTAACTGAATGGAAAAAGATTGGAGATGAAGCCTGCAAAAAAGCTAAAAGATATAAAAATAAATATAATAAAATTACAAACAATAGATCAATAAAATCTTTCAATAATTTAATTGAAAAAACAAAAAACGATTACCTTAAATCTCTAAAACCTTTAGCAACAAGGAAATCTTCTGAGATGTTTTTAGATATTGTATATAAATTACCAAACCTTATTGGAGGTTCAGCTGACTTAGCAGGTTCAAACAATACAAAAACTCAAAATCATAAAATAATAACACCAGGTAATTTTTCTGGAAATTACATTCACTACGGAGTTAGAGAACATGCTATGTGTGGAATAATGAATGGCATTGCATTGCACAGTGATTTAATACCTTATGGAGGTACTTTTTTAATTTTCAGTGATTATTGTAAGCCATCCATAAGACTTGCTGCTATGATGAAACAAAAAGTAATTTATGTTTTTACACATGACTCCATTGGACTTGGAGAAGACGGTCCTACTCATCAGCCTATTGAACAATTAACAAGCCTACGATCGATTCCAAATTTAAACGTCTTTAGACCAGCTGATTTAATTGAAACTTTTGAGTGCTGGCAATTAGCCATTGAAAATAAAAACTCACCAAGTGTTATTGCTTTAACAAGACAGGGGGTTAAACCTATAAGAAACAAAAACTCCTCAAAAAATGAGTCCTCAACTGGTGGATATGAAGTTTTGCGAACTGCAGATAACATTAAGTTAACAATTCTCTCATCTGGTTCTGAAACAAGTTTATCATGCGATATAAGTCATAAATTAGCCACAGAGGGTATTTATTCTAAAGTTATTTCGATGCCTTGTCAGGAATTATTTGATCAACAAAGTAAAGAATATAAAAATGAGGTTTTAACTGAAACTGAATTAGTTATATCTATTGAAGCTTCAGAAACTAATTATTGGAAAAAATACACAGGTGTTAATGGGCTAAATTTCGGAATAGATGATTTTGGAAAAAGTGCACCATATAAAGAGATATATGATCACTTCAATTTAAATTCAAATAGCATAATTGAAAAGATTAAAGAAAGATTATGAAAATAAAAATTGGTATTAATGGAATGGGAAGAATAGGCCGAATGATAGTTCGGACTATAATCGAGAATAATAATAAAAATTTAGAAATAAAACATATTAACAATAGAACAAATTCAGAAGCTTGTTCAACTCTGTTAAAATATGACTCTATTCATGGAAAATTTAACGCTGAGATTGGCTTTGACAAAGATCATTTAATTATAAATAAAAATAAAATTTCTTTTAGCCAAGAGACAGATTTAAATAATATTAATTGGAAAAAATTTGATGTTGATTATGTTTTTGAATGTACTGGAAAATTTAACTCTAAAGATAAGTTGTTACCTCATTTAAGCAACGGTGCAAAAAAAGTTATTGTTTCAGCCCCATGCAAAAATGCTGACAAAACTATTGTATTTGGTGTTAATGAAACTGAATTAAAAAAAGAAGACAAAATTATTTCTGCTGCATCATGTACAACAAACTGTTTGGCACCTGTTGCTCATGTTTTAAATGAAAATTTTGAAATTGAAAAAGCTTTTATGACTACAATCCACGCTTTTACAAGCGATCAAAGAATTCTTGATAATTCACACAAAGATCCTAGAAGAGCAAGATCTGCAAGCCAATCTATAGTGCCAACTTCAACAGGCGCATCAAAAGCAATTGGTGAAATTATTCCTTCTCTTAAAGGTAAATTAGAAGGAGTTGCAATGAGAGTTCCCACTCCAAATGTTTCTCTTATAGAGCTAGTTTTTTGTGCAAAAAAAGATTTAAGTATTGAAAAAATCAATTCGGCATTCCAAGATTTTAGCAAGAAACAAAAAAAAAAAATTCTTGAAACAACCCAAGAAAAACTAGTATCAATTGACTTTAATCATAATCCTGCATCATCAATAGTTGATACAACTTTAACTAATGTGGTAGGAAAAAATATGGGTAAAATTTCTGCTTGGTATGATAACGAATGGGGCTTTTCAAATAGAATGTGCGATATTGCTGAATACATTCATAAGATTTCTTAATGAAATATATAAAAGATCAGAAGAATCTATATGATAAAAGAGTATTATTAAGATTAGATTTAAATGTTCCACTTAAAAATGGAGTAATTACAGATCAAACAAGAATTGATAAAATATTACCAATAATTAATTTTCTACTTGAAAAAAAATCTAGAATATTAATCATATCACACGTGGGACGACCTAAAGGAAAAGTAAACAAAAATCTATCACTTCAACCAATCTGTGAAAATTTAGAGAAAAAAATTCATCAAAAAATTAGCTTAATTAAACAAAATATTTTTGACCTAAAAAAAGAAGATTTATTCAAAGATCCAGAAACTCAAATAGCTTTTTTAGAAAACATTAGGTTTTATAAAGAAGAGGAAAAAAATGACTCAAATTTTTCAAAACATTTAGCAAAACTTGCAGATATATTTGTTAATGATGCATTTTCTTGTTCTCATAGAGCTCATGCTTCGGTAAACAAAATAACTAAATTTTTACCATCTTATGCAGGACTGCAGTTAGAAGCTGAAATTAAAGCATTAAAAAAAGTTACAAGTGAAATTAAAAAACCAATTACTTGCATTATAGGAGGGTCAAAAATCTCATCTAAAATTGGTATAATTAAAAATTTGATACCTAAGTTTGATAACATCATTATTGTTGGAGGAATGGCGAATAATATTTTAAGCTTCAAGGGTAATCTAGTAGGAAAATCATTAAAAGAAAATGATTGTGACTCGATTATTGAGGATATTTTTAAAACTTCAAAAGCTAATTCGTGTTCAATTATTTATCCTGAAGATGTTTTGGTAGGAAAGAGTATGGAGGATAAATCAAAATTCAAAGAACTTGAAGAAATAGTAGATGATGATTTAATTTTGGATATTGGACCAAAAACTATAAATAAAATTAAAAACATTATTGAAACTAGTAAAACAGTTTTGTGGAATGGGCCAGCAGGTTATTTTGAAAACCCAAATTTTGCTAATGGAAGTTTTGAAATTGCAAAAAAAATTATTGAAAAAAATAAAAAAAACTCAATTTATTCTGTTGCAGGAGGTGGGGATACCATTGCAGTTTTAAATCAAATAAAAGCAATTAATAATTTTAACTTTGTTTCAACTGCTGGTGGTGCTTTTTTAGAATATCTTGAAGGAAAAGAACTTCCTGGTATAAAAGCTTTAAATTAATATGTCTGAACTTAATAATATAGCATTAGAAATTCTTGGTAATGGAAAAGGTATTTTAGCTGCTGATGAGAGTACAGGAACAATGACAAAAAGATTGGATGGAGTAAATGTCCCATCAACTCCAGAAAATAGATTATTATTTAGAGAAACTCTTTTTAGCTCTTCAAGTATGAGGGATTGTATCGGTGGTGTTATTTTATATGATGAAACAATTAAGCAGATATCTTCAAAAAAAAATAAAATTCCAGAGTTAATTTTAAGTATGGGATCACATCCAGGTATAAAAGTTGATACTGGCGCTAAAATTTTGGCAGGTTCGTCTGAGGAAAAAATTACTGAGGGTTTAGATGGACTAAGAGAAAGATTGAAAGAATATAAAAAAATTGGAGCAAAGTTTACCAAATGGAGAGGTGTTTATAGTATTTCTAAAAATTATCCTAGCAAACTATCAATTCAGTCCAATGCTCACGCTCTAGCTAGATATTCTGCTCTAGTTCAGGAAAGTGAAATGGTTCCAATAGTTGAGCCCGAAGTATTAATGGATGGAGATCATTCATCTAAAGATTGCTATGAAAAAACATCAGAGGTCATAAAAAAATGCTTTGATGAATTAATTTTAAACAAAGTTGACTTAAAAGGCATCATATTAAAACCTAATATGATCCTAGCAGGCAATAAGTCTAAAGATAAAATTTCTAATGAAGAGGTTGCAAAATTGACTTTGGAGTGCCTTAAAAATTCAGTTCCTTCAGAGGTGCCTGGTATTGCTTTTCTATCTGGGGGACAATCCGAAATTGAAGCAACTGAAAACCTTAATTTAATTAACAAATTCAATAAAACTAATTTCATAATGAGTTATTCTTACGGAAGAGCTCTTCAAGAAAGTGCTTTGAAATTTTGGTCAAAAAACATTCAAGATATTGAAGGCACCCAAAAAGTATTTAATCATCGAGCCAAAATGAATACATTGGCTGCTCAAGGAAAATGGTCTAAGGAAATTGATAATAAATAAAAAAAAATTTATTTATCTCATTTCTCCGAATAAAATAAAAAGATCTTTTTATTCTGATTTAAATAATATATTGAAATTAAATAAAGTAAGTTTTTTTCAACTTAGGCTAAAAAATATTTCTTTTAAAAAAAAGTTGTTAATTGGAAAAAAAATCAAACTATTGTGTAAAAAACATAAAACAAAATTTTTAATAAATGATGATGTATTGCTTGCTAAAGAGTTAAATTGTGATGGATGTCATTTAGGCCAAAAAGACATAAACATAATAAAAGCAAGAAAGCTGATTAAAAAAAAAATAATTGGAATAACATGTCATAATTCAATTAAACTAGCTAAATTAGCATCCAAAAATAAAGCAGATTATTTGGCTTTTGGAGCTTTTTATAACTCAAAAACTAAAAAAACGAAATACAAAGCAAATTTAAATTTATTAAGAAGAATAAAAAAGATAATAAAAACTCCTATTGTTGCAATTGGTGGAATTAATTCTGATAATTATAAGAAACTCTTATTGAATAAAGCTAATTTTTTAGCTATCTCAGGCTACGTTTGGAATAATAAAAAACTAAAACCATTAGAAGCAATTAAAAAATTAATATGAAAATTAATGCTGGTGAAATAAGAGTTGGTATGCTTTTAGAGTACAAAAATGATCTGTGGCAAGTACTTAAAACTCAACATGTTAAACCTGGAAAAGGTGGTGCGTTTGCTCAAGTTGAAATGAAAAGCTTAGAAAAAAATACAAAATTAAATGAAAGGTTTCGATCAAGTGAAACTGTTGAGAAGGCATCTTTAGAAGAAACTTCTTTTAACTATCTTTATGAAGATGAATTAAATTATTTTTTTATGAATCCAAAAACTTTTGATCAAATTCAAATTAAAAAAGAAACTATTGGAGAAAAAGGTAAATTATTATCTGAAAATTTAGAGGTCACTATAAGTTTTTATAATGATTCACCTATTGCTGTTGATTTACCAAATCAAGTGAAATCAAAAGTAATTGCTACTGATGTTGCATTGAAAGGTCAGACAGTATCCTCTTCTTATAAGCCTGCAACCTTAGATAATGGATTAAGCATTCAAGTTCCACCTTTTATTGAGTCTGATGATGAAGTGATTATTGATACAAGAAGTTTAGAGTATATTAAAAAAATTTAATTTTATGAAATCTATTTCATCAAATCTAAATATAATGATTAAAGCTGCTGAAAAAGCATCTAAACTATTAATTAGAGATTTTGGTGAAATAGAAAAACTACAAGTATCAAAAAAAGGCCCATCAGATTTTGTCACCAACGCAGATTTAAAAGCTGAGAAAATTATTATTGAGGAATTAAAAAAAGCAAGACCAAATTACTCTATCATAAGTGAAGAAAATGGAATTGCAAAAAATAAAGATGACAAAAACATTTGGATAATAGATCCAATAGATGGCACAATAAATTTTTTACATGGTGTGCCTCACTTTGCAATCTCAATCGCTCTTAAATCAAATGATGAAATTGTTTCAGGAGTAATATTTGATCCAATTAAAAATGAATTATTTTACGCTGAAAGGAATAGTGGAGCTTTTTTTAATAACCAAAGAATAAGAGTGTCAAAAAAAAATAAGATAAATGAATGTCTGTTTGTTACTGGTGGTAAAATTAAAAAAGAACTTAATTTACCATATAGAAAATCTGGATGTGCAGCATTAGATATGGCTTATGTGGCTGCCGGCAGATATGATGGATATTTTCAAAAAGAATTAAACTTATGGGATATTGCAGCTGGAATAATATTAATTCAAGAAGCAGGAGGTATAATTAATGAAATTAACCTATTAAATAATAAAAATATAAAAGTTATAGCCTCGAGTAGTGATATAAACTCTAAATTGTTGGAAAAAATTACTAACTTTTAATTGTTTTAAAATATTCTTTTGCTATAAGTCACGTCATGAAAAAAAAAATACACCCTAACTATCATACTATAAAAGTAGAAATGACTGATGGCTCCCAATTTGAAACAAAGTCTACTTGGGGTGCAGAAGGAGATTTACTTAAATTAGAAATAGACCCTAAATCACACTCAGCATGGACTGGTGGAAAACAAAAGTTAATGGACAAAGGAAGAATAAGTAAATTTAATAAAAAGTTTCAAAACTTTAAATCAGATAAGAAAAGCTAAATGTCAAACGCCCCTTTAATGCCAATGGCGACTGCTGTATGGCTTGTTGAAAATACTACTTTGACTTTTAAACAAATTGCAAATTTTTGTAATTTACATGAAGTTGAGGTTCAAGGAATTGCTGATGGTGAGGTTGCAAAAGGTATAAAAGCTTACAACCCAATCATATCTGGTCAACTTTCTAGAGAAGAAATAGAACTTTCTTCAAAAGATGAAAATAGACCTCTCCAAATAAAAAGCGTTGATATTGAAATATCTAACGAAGAAAAAAAAATTAAAAGATATATTCCATTATCTAAACGACAGGACAAGCCTGACTCGGCTTTGTGGTTAATAAAACAACATGATGTATTAAAAGACTCTCAAATTGCTAGGCTGGTAGGAATAACTAAAAATTCAGTAACATCAATAAGGAATAAAAGTTACTGGAATTACAATAATCTAAATCCTAAAGATCCAGTAGCTTTAAACTTATTTTCACAAAAAGATTTGGTTGAAGCGTTAGAAAAAGCAGAACGAAGAATAAAAAGAGAGAAAAAAGAAAAAGAAAAGCTTAAACGAACTCAATAAATACACAAAATATGAATAAAATTAATAGACATAAAATTATAAAAATGTTAACTACTCATTTTTTTGGAGGTAGTTATTAAAATAGAAGTTAAAGATAATAATATTGAACAAGCTCTTAGAGTTTTAAAAAGAAAACTACAAAGAGATGGTTTTTTTAAAGTAATCAAATTAAAAAATACTTATGAAAAACCTTCAGAAAAAAAGAAGAGAATTCTTCAAGAAAATATAAAGCGAGTAAAAAAATTAAATAAGCTTAAAAATAGAATTTGATTTTACCGCGGGGTGGAGCAGTCTGGTAGCTCGTCAGGCTCATAACCTGAAGGTCGGCGGTTCAAATCCGTCCCCCGCAACCAATCTCGTCATCACTTTTTAATTAACACAACCTAAAGAATATAATATATCTATTCTATCAAGTGAAAAAGTTAACATTAATAATCCCTGCTAAAGACGAAGAAGAATCACTTCCTAAAGTTTTAAATGAAATTAAAGATTATGAATGTAATGTATTAGTCATCTTAGAAGAGACAGATATTAAAACAATAAATTCAATAAAAAATTATGATTGTAAAATTTTACATCAATCTGGACGAGGTTTTGGAAATGCTTTAATTGATGGTATAAATAATGTTGAAACAGATTACACTTGTATATTTAATGCCGATGGGTCATTTGATCCAAAATATTTAAAAGAAATGCTTAAGCTTTGTGAAGAAAACAGAGATTTTGTTTTTGCCTCTAGATACAAAAAAGGAGGAGGAAGCGATGATGATACCCTTCTCACAAAAGTAGGAAACATGATATTTACTTTTATAGGTAGAATTTTTTTTTCAACAAAAATATCAGATATTCTTTATACATTTTTATTAGGTAAAACAGAATCTTTTAAAAAATTAGAACTTAAATCAAACGACTTTTGTCTTTGTGTTGAAATGCCAATTAAAGCAGTAAAAATCGGTATGAACATTGTGGATGTAGCAAGCTATGAGAGAAAACGAATAGCGGGTGTAAAAAAAGTAAATGAATTTAGAGATGGTTTAAAAATTTTAACTTATATGGTTAAATTTTTTTTTAAAATATAACTAGTTTAAAAAAATATGGAAAAAAAAATATTAGCTCTAGTTAATAAGTATCCTAAAAAAAGACCTCCATTAAACAAAGTTTTAAAAAAAATTTTTGACTCAGAATATAAAAAAAATAGAACTAACTTTTTAGTCCAATTATCAGAAAGTTGGTTTCACTTTTCAATAAAAGGAAGGAAAAATCCTTCATCCAAAACTCTAGAAGTGGGAGCGGGTTCTTTAAATCATCTTAAGTGGGAAAACTTAAGAAAAAAAAAAAGATATGATGTTATTGAGCCAAAAAAATTTTTATATGAAAAAAATAAGGATAAAAGTCTAGTTAGTAATTTTTATAAAAGTCTAAATGCTGTACCTAATAATACATATGATCGAATTATTAGCTCTGCAGTACTAGAACATATGGAAGATCTACCTTATTTTTTTTATTTTAGTTCAAAAAAACTAAAAAATAATGGCTATCATTCACACTCAATACCTTGTGAGGGTTATCCTACTTGGACTCTAGCTGGGTATTTGGTGAGTGCAATAAGCTTTAAAATTAGAACTGGTCAAAATTATAAAGACATACAAAAACATGAACATATAAATAATTATGATGAAATTTTATCTTTAATAAAATTCTTTTATAAAAATGTTAAAGTAAAATTTAGCTATCCATCCTTTTTTTCACCTTATTTATCTTTTTATGCAAATATTACATTTAATGGGCCAAATAAAAAAAATTTTGAAAAATATAGAAAGTTAATGAATAAAAAATGAAGAATAAAAATTTCACTTTTTTAGTACCATCTTACAATTGTCAAAATTTTATCTATAAAAATTCATTGAAATTGATAAAAAAAATAAATAAATCAAAAATTTCATACAAGATAATATTCATAAATGATGCAAGCTCTGATAATACTTTAAAAGAGCTTAAGAGAGTGAAATCTAAATTTAAAAATATATCCATCATTTCTTACAAAAAAAACCTGGGCAAATCTGCAGCACTTTTGGTAGGTTTAAAAAGATGTAAAAATAATATTGTTGTTTTTTATGATTGTGATCTTCCTTATTTTACCTATTTACCGAAAGTAATAAAACTTCTTAAGAGAGGTAAAGAATTTGTAACTATCGACAGAAGAGCATTAAAAAGTAAAATTAATAGATCAAAATTTAATTTTTATCAAATCTCTAGATTTACAATTAGTACAATCGTAAATTACATAATTGCAGTAACGCTTATAAAAAATTTTAAAGGAGATACACAATCAGGTTTAAAAGGATTTTATTTAAATGAAAAGTTTAAAAAACAAAATTTTATATCAAAAAAATTCTTTTTAGATGCAGAAATTATTGCTTTTTTTTCTAAAGAAAATATTAAAATAACATCTATTCCTATAAAGTATGAAATATCAGAACAATCATCAATAAAAATATTTGATTTAAGTAATTTTATATATATTTATGAATTGTTAAAAATTATTCTTTTAAGAAAATTAATAAAGTTTTGGTAAACAAATGATTTTAGTCAAAACCTCATCAAGATTAAACCCAATTATTTCACTAAAATTTTTTAATGTTTCAAATTTAATCATATTATCTTGTTCACATAATTCTAGAGCTTTATTTCTATCAATTAATCCCTCTCTTATTTGGTTTGATCGAAAATTATCATATTCAGAAAAACCAGCTAATTGATAATAAATAAAATTATTAAATGACGTTTGACCATCACCCATTCTCCATTGATTTTTTCCATATGAAATATCAGTTATCCAACCATATTCATTTTTAAGAGTATCACCTATCTCATCCTCATCCCATTTTATATATTTAAATAAATGTAAAGAATTTTCTTTTTTTATAAAACTTGACAAATAACCATTGAAATTATCAAGTAGCGCACTGTTTATATAAGCTGGATTTCTAAGAGTTTTATAACTGTACCATAAAAATATTTTTAATTTCGTTGCTATAGAGTAAGAACTCATTCTTTGATTGTCTTTTAAATTTTGTTTAATACCTGTAAAACCTAAAAAAAATTCTCTTTGTTCTAATTGATAACCAGTTGCTTGCACAGAAAAATTTACATTCAGCTCTTTACAAAGAGTTCTGCTTAAATCCATAAAACGCTTATCACCAGCCTGAACAATAGGTAACATTCCTAGATGAGGATCCTTAAGCCAAGCAAAAATATTTTGTCGGACATACCTCCTTTTTTTTTCTATATCAGCTGATCTAATAATATGTTCCACACCCAATTTTCCACAAAGTATTGATGCGTTTAATCGAGAAATATCTGTTGTTAAGCCCCAATCATAAGTAAAAGCTATAGGATTCATGTTGTATTTTTTTTTCAACACATGAAGTCCATAACAACTATCTCTACCCCCACTTAAACCAATTAAACAATCAGGGGTATTGTTATTGCTCCGATGCAAAGTTAAAAATTCTTCAAGTTTTTCCTCTCCTAAAAGTTCTTGATTTCGATATGAATTACAATAATTACACACACCATCAAGATCAAATTCAATGAAAGGGTATGTCTCTGGTAAAATACACTTAGTGCATTTTTTTAGAGATTTGAGTCTTTTTAAGTCTTCCTGTTCATTGGTTACTATATCGTAAGATTTACTGAGGTTTAAAGAAATATTAATATTTTTATCAAAATTAAGGTTATCGAAAACTTCAACCTCATGAGTAGTATAGTTTAAAGCAATTGAATTATTTAATACTTTTGTAACACTTACATTGTTATTTTCAAAAAACTCTGATTCCTCTATAAATTTTTCTAATATTTTTTTCTCTGAGGCATAAACAAAAATTTTTTTTTGAGGGTCATTAAAATAATAAAGAGATCCACAATTAGATGAAATTAGTAGGATTTGTTCTTTTAGATCTGAAAACGCTACCGAAAAATTACCATCTATTTCAGAGATAAAATCTATAAAAGATTTAATAATAGGTTCTTTATTTTGTTCATTTTTTTTTTCTAGCTGTTCAAAAAAATTTAAAGAATCACTTTTCATTTCAAAGCTTTCATAATTCTTTTTATTATGTTCTAGTTCAGCCTGATCGTTAAAAAGAATAATACCATTATGTAGACCTGTAATTCTTTTTAATGATATTGGCTGATTATTCTTATAAAAAAGCTTTGTTCCATTTGTTACCAATCTTGCCTGGCCGAAATAATTAAAAAATGATTTATTATCAATTGCTAGACCTAATTTTTCATCAATGAAATTCTTATATTCTTTTTTTTTAATTACATTTTTTGGATTTGAATTTGATTTATAGATATAATTTTTATTGTCAAAATTAATATTAATTCCAAACGTATCAGATCCTCTAGTTACACTTAAATTTACAAAATTTTTAATGTCTTTTTTAACAGATACAGTTTCTTTAAGTGTCAAATTTTTTCCTAATGAAAATCCAAATATTCCACACATAAATTAAAATTTCTTTTTTATAAAATTAGTCAAGAAAATAACAATTACTATTAAAAAAAATGGTAATAAAAAATTCATCGAGTAAAAAACACTTGTAAGATCTAAATCTTGAAGTATTAAATCATTTAAAGAAATTCCTATCATTATAAGAGCATATGTCAACGGTATTTCAGACAAAATTACTAAATAGCAAAATTTGAAAAAAGAAATTTTTGTTATGCCATAAAATAAATTGTGAGGATAAACTGGCAAGCTATATCTGAGTATTAAAAAAATATAACTTTTTGTAGAAACATTTCTAAATTTTTTGATTATTAAATTATTTAAAATTTTTTTTTTAAAAAAAACATTTTTTTCCAATTTTTTTGAATACAAGCGTGTAATATAAAAAATAAAAATAGAAGAAAATATAATTGCGATATAGAAATTGAAAAAACCAACAATTCCTAAAAAAAATCCATTTACGATTATTAATGGCGTTACAGGAAGTGATACGAGACAATAAATTATATTTACAGCTAATATCATTATAAAGTTATCTTTATTTTGATCTATAAAGTTTATAAAATTTTCAATAAATAAATTACCTTTTAAATAAATAGGTAAAATTAATAATAAAATTATTATAGGAATTATTAAAAAAAAAATTTTTTTCATACAGTTTAATTTATTAATTCTATGCTTCTTAATTCAAAGCCTACCATATCAGCATTCAAAGTTTTTCTTTTTTTTTGTAATGAATCATGGTCGATCATTTCAAATTCAATTAAATAATTTTGTGATTTGCAATCAATATTAATTGAAAAATAATTTTTATTAATATTTTTTAAATCTACTTTTTTTTGATTAGATTTATTAACTAAAACATTAATTTTAAAGCTTTTTTTTGTGTGATCTTTTTCATCTAAATTAAAATAAAGATTTAGATAATTATTTTTACTACATTTTTTTTGATCTATAGAAAACATTAACGAAGAGAGATGTCCTACACTTTTAATTCCACTCAAATTTTTTATCCAACCAACTCCTTGATAACCTGCATTTAAATTATACTCCAGAATAGTCTTATTTCTAAATTCGAGACTCTCTGGTTTTAATTCCTCATATTTTTTTAATTCAGATTGATTTTGATCTATAACTAATTTATTTGTTAAAATCCATATTCCATCTCTAAAGTAAAAATAATAATTTTCATCATTCTCAAAAATACTTTTCATGTACAAAAAATGTTGCTTATAAATTGTTACATAAAAAGAGTTTTTTAGAATATTTTTTTCACTAAATTCTTTTATTGTTTGATAAATTCCTTCTTTCATCTTTAATCTATCTAGTCTAGCAGCATTAAATATATCTGATTTTTTAAAATTTTTTCCAAGGTAATTTGGCATCATTCTATAGAGAGCAGAGTCATTTTTTTTTTCTAAAACTTTTACATCTTCATAATGTTTTGGTAATATATCCCAAATATCATTTTTAAGATTATTTTTAACTTCATAAATATTTCCACCATAAAACGTTTTAAGTCCAGGACTTAAATCTATAATTTGTATAATCAATAATAAAAATAAAATTAATTTGTTCTTTTGAAAATTAACATTTCTAAATACAAAGAGAATACCTGTAAAAAAAATCAAATAATAGATGGGCCAAATCATTCTCCCACTAGCTCTTATGATACCTAGGACGCCATAAATGTAATCATGTAATTTAAATGAAATTATTAATTTTTCAGAAAAATAAATCTTATTTGTTATCGCTAAAATCAAAAATATAAGGGATAAAATAATTAATATTTTTCTTGAAAAAAAAAATCCATTTTTTTTTGAAAAAAATGAATACAAAAATAATGTAAAGAATAAAATACCTGATAAGCCTAAATAAGCAAAACCTTCATAGTGACCTTTTGGAGAGTCAAGTATTGGAAAAAATATTGACCATGAATTATTCAAACCATTAATAGAATTTAGAGGATTAAAAAAACTGTTTAAATTTAATGAAAAATAACCATATCCTCCTCCTAAACCATCATAAGGGGGAATTTCAAAATACCCAATTATGTACATAATTATTATTGATGTGATTCCTAAAATAAGACTATCTATTATAAATCTTATTTTATTATTTCTTAAAAAAACTTGTTCAATTTTAAAAATATAATGAAAAATTAATATAATAATCGTTAAACTAAAATGGATCGTTAATGATAAGATTATATTTAAATTTCTATATAAATTTTTATTTTTTGTACATGTTTCTATATAAATCGATAATAAGATAAGCCAGTGACTTGCTAAGGCAATATGTATACCCAGACGATTTAAAAAAACTGGTGTAAAAATAAAAAATATTGCACCAATAGAAGAATAAATATTATCATTGGTAAATTTATTAATAATTTTAAATGATAGATAGGCTTGAAGAAAAATTGAAATAAAGATCCATATTGAATAATATTGAAAGTTAAATGTAATAAATTTTTTAAATAATTTAAAAAAAATTGCAAATATAGGTATTATATCTGCGTAGACAATTGAATTGCCTATATTGTTTCCATAATTTGGTAAACTGCCTAATGGAAATCTCCATTTATCATTTTTAAAAAAATTCCATGCATCTTGATAACTATTCAAATCAAATGTAGTTAGCCAGTCAGAATTGTTGGGATTTGAAAAATTAAAACCTAAAAAGAAAAAAAAGAATAAAATAGCTATAATTAATATTAAACTTATATTTTTTAATTCTGTAGTTCTCATTTTAAAGTAAATACAATCTTAAAAGTTAAAATTTAAGATAAATATGATATAAATAACATTTAATGTTCAAAAAAAATATATTTAAAAACCTAAGCTCAAGATATAGCAATCATGCTTACTCGGGTTTAATGGGTTTTTTTATGAAAAAATGCCATACGCAACTGGAAGATTATGAGTTTCCAAATAATATTTCAAAAATTTTAGAAATTGGAGCTGGGTCTGAACCTCATTATGATTTTATAAAACATAAATTTGATGAATATCACATAATTGAAACATCTAAGGATATTAAGCCTGAAACTTATAATATTCCTAAATTAATTGTCTCAAATTACGATGGTATAAAAATACCATATAATGATGAATATTTCGATAGAATCATAATTTCTCATTGCTTAGAACATATTATTAATCCTGAAAATTTTTTGTTTGAGATGATGAGCAAATTAAAGAAAGGTGGAATTTTATCAATTTCCTTACCAGCTGACCCAGGTATTTTATTTAGACTGGGAAGACTTTATCTAAAAATTTTTTCTATAAAAAGAAAATATAAAATAACTTCTGAAGAATTTGATTACATGAACGCAACTGAACATGTTAATTCAATTTTTGGATTACATTCCATAATTAAATATAATTTCAAAGATACTATGACAGAGACATTTTTACCTTTTAAAATAAAATCTTTTGACTTAAATCTTTTTTACAACGTGCATATTAAAAAGAAATAAAATAGTTAAATTTTAAATTTTGATTTTTTACTATCTTCAAGGAAACCTTTAACTGTTTCAAGACTTAGTTTATTCAAGCTTTTACCAAAATTTTCAATTTTACTAATTATTGATGGTGGTATAGTGATTATGTGACAACCAATTCTTTTTGCTTCAATATAATTGTACGGTTCCCTGACACTAGCCCAAAGAATTTTTACATTTTTATAATTTTTTACCATTTTTAAACTTTTTTCAAATTCAGGGATTGGATCATTTCCTGCATCCCCAGCCCTCCCTGCAAAAATAGATATTATAACTTTTGTTTTTTTGTTAATTTTTTTTAGGATTTTCTTAACCTGATTGGCACTATAAACAGCTGTAATATTAATCTTTATATTTTTACCATTTAATTGTTCTATTAATTTACCCATAAAAATACCTTTTGAATTAATAACTGGTATTTTTACATATACATTTTTTCCCCATTTTTTAATCTTTAATGCTTGATTTTTCATTTTCAAATAATCATCAGCAAACACTTCCAACGAAACTGGTTTTTGTTTACAAATTTTTAATATATTTTTTGAATAATCTTTATAACTTTTAGCCCCAGCTTTTCTCATTAAACTAGGATTGGTTGTAAAACCTTTTACTATTTTTTTTTTGCTAAATTTTTTAATTTGCCTTATGTCTGCGATGTCACAATATATTTCTGTCATATTATAGTTTATTCCTCAAAAAACTTAAAAAATTTAAAATAAATAATGCCTTAGAATTATTTAACCTTAAATTTATTTTTTTGTAAAGAACTGAGTTTATCATTTTTTTTAAAGCGTCATCTTTAGTAATAAAATTCGTATTATTTATAAGATGTTTTTTAATTCTACTTTTCAAATGATAATTAAATATAAAATTTGTTGAATCTTTAAACTTAATATTTAGACAGAATAATTTTTTTTTTTTATTTTGATTTAGTTGAATTGATCCTATCTTTTTATTTTTTATATGCTTATATAATAATGAAATGTCGTGATACAAAAATCTATTCAAGAATTCATTATCTTTGCCAATAACATTTTTAGATCTTTCAATTTTGTTGTGTATTAGTACTTTACTAATTTTTTTTTTATGAAAAGAATAAACATCACTAATATATAATTTTACTTTATTTTTTTTTGCTATTTGAAATAAATGTTTTGCCTTATTCAAATTTGTTGTAAGAGGTTTCTCACAAAACACGTTGACTTTTAAGTTTAAACATTTTTTCACTATCTTATAATGAGTAGAATTTGGTGTTGCTATAAAGATCCAATCTAAATTTTTTTTTTTGACTAATTTATATAAATTTTTATTTTGACCAAAAACGAATTCTAAGTTTGCTGTTGTTGAAAGCTTAGATTTAATTAGAGATCCCCATTTTCCCTTTCCAATTAATCCTACTTTTTTTTTCATTTTTTCAAATTTAGATTTCTGGCCAAATAAATACAATTATTCCACTTTCCTGATAATACACTTATGATTTTTTTATTATGGTAATTTACTGATGTAACTCTTTCATCAGTATTTTCTTTATTTATTTTTATCGCTCTAACTACAAACATTGAGCCAATATATTTTGCTTTTTTTAAAAATGGCAAATATTTAGAACTATTTTGAATAAACTCTCTAAACCTTGAAATTTTTTTATTTTTGATAATACCTTTATTCAAATATTTCTTTTTCTGAGAATTAAAATTTGGATATTTTGATATTAAAGTTTCTATCTTAGACAACTTAACATCACTTAATAAATGATATTTCGTTCCAAGAAAAGGGTCTACGCATACAAAATTTCCATCGACTACAACATAACTTTTTCTTTTATATTTTTCTGGAAGCTGGATTACAATCTTTTCAACAAGCTGATATTTATTTTTTTCAAGTTTTTTAATTCCTAAATTTGATAAAACAAAATTGTTATTTGAATAAGTTGCAATTAAAACTTTATCATAATTTTTCAGATAACTTCTTTTAAACTCTTTATTCAAATAAAGATTTACTTTGTTTTTTTTAATTTTATTCAAAAGTTTTTTTTTTGTTTTAAAAAAATCTAAAATTTTTTCTTTAACAATGATGGATTTTTCAATAGTTGAAACATCATCTAATATATTAACTTGTTTAAAATATAATTTATTCTTTTTTAAAAATTTTGAATATTTTTTAAAATTCACTTTACTTTTGTTTGCAATAGCATAAAAATTTTTTGTTTTTTTAAAAACTTGGTTAGAAAAAAAAGAAACAAAATTTTTTTTAGATTTATTTATTTCATTTACAGTTTTTTGAGATCTTGGATAATGGTAGCCTGAGTGATATCTAAATTGATTACATGATGAGGCTCCATTAAAAATATTTTGCTCTTTTTCGTAAAGATCTACTTTATTTTTTTTTGACAAAGTAATTGCTAATGAACATCCATAAAAACCTGAGCCTATTATAGCAATTTTCATTTTATATTTTTAATGATTTCAATAAATGGTTTGCTTATATCCTTTTTAAAATTATTTTTTACATATTTATATGAAATATTTATTTTATTTTTTGAAATTTTATTATTTACATCTAAATCCTTAAGAATTTTAGTTAATGATTTTACATCTCCCACTTTATATAAAATACCTCCTCTACCTTTTTGTAAAATTTCACTCGGACCAACCTTGCAATTAGACGAAATAATCAATTTTTTTAAACAAGCAACCTCCAATAATATGTTTGGATTACCCTCAAATCTTGAGCTTAATACTTTTACATCAGCAAGTGAAATATAATTGTATGGATTTTGTTGAAAACTAATTATTCTTACATGTTCTGTCAATTTATTATTTTTTACAAATTTTTTTATTTTATTTTCCTCTGTTCCATTTCCAACTAAAAGTAATCTTGCTTTTCTAATTTTAATAAGCTCTGAAAATGATTTTAATAACGTGATTATATCTTTTTGATAAGTTAATCTTCCAACATTAATTATCTTTAAATTTTTATAATCTTTAAAAAATTTAAAATTTACTTTTTTTTTAGATTTATGTTGAATTCCAACTATATCCAAAGATTGTCGGTGTACAAGACTGTTAAGATTGAAGTATTTTTTCATTTCTAATTTGAAATCTTTTGACGTAACTAAAATTTTATCTGATTGAGAATAAACTATTTTAAAAAAAAATTTTTTGATAAAATTAGAAATATATTTTGATGGAGCCGTATTACATCTAATTATGATTTTTGAATTCGTCATTTTAGCAGCTAAAATTGCTAGAACATTGCTTTGAAACGAAATCAATAAATTATTATTTTGATATAAATATTTTAATAATAAGAAGAAGCAAAAAAAATATTTTAGATATCTATTATTTGTTTTAATTTTAATTTTTGGTGTAACAACTTTAATTTTATTATCGAATGCATATAATTTACTGCCAACCTTATTCTTATTGATAGTATTAAAAGTAATAAAAATAATGCCATATTTTTTTTGTGATAAAGAATTTATTAGAGAAAATAAATTTTTTGTTAAACCACCAATTTCAAGTGAAGGATAAAAAAATACTAAATTTTTTTTTGAATTAATTGACACTCCTTTTAAATTCATATTTTTTTAGATAATCTATTTTACGCTTACTCTTACTAATTAGCCTAGATTCTTAATTATTTCTTCAGTCATTTTTTTTGCATCACCAAATAACATGAGGGTATTTTCTTTATAAAATAAATCGTTATCAATTCCTGCGTATCCAGGAGATAAACTTCTCTTAACAAATAGAACTGATTTACATTTTTCCACATCTAAAACTGGCATTCCATAAATCGGGCTTTGAGGGTCAGTTTTTGCTACTGGATTTGTGACATCGTTGGCACCAATCACATAAGCAACGTCTGCATTAGCAAAGTCATTATTGATTTCCTCTAATTCAAAAACTTCATCATATGGCACATTTGCTTCTGCTAATAATACATTCATATGGCCAGGCATTCTTCCAGCAACTGGATGAATTGCATAAGATACTTTAATGTCATTTTTTTTCAAAGTATCAACCATTTCCCTTAAAGCATGTTGTGCTTGGGCTACAGCCATACCATATCCAGGAACTATTATAACCGATGAAGCATTTTTCATTAAGAATGCAGCATCATCTGCATTACCGCTTTTAACTGGTTTTTGCTCTTTATTTTGAGTACTTGAAGATTGTTCAGTTGCTCCAAAACCTCCCAATATTACATTAAAGAATGAACGATTCATTCCTTTGCACATTATGTAGGAAAGGATTGCACCTGAAGAACCAACTAATGCTCCAGTAATAATTAAAGCTGAATTTTCTAAAGTAAATCCAATACCAGCTGCAGCCCAACCAGAGTAAGAATTTAGCATAGAAATTACAACTGGCATATCTGCGCCACCTATTGGAATTATTAATAAAAACCCAATCAAAAAAGAAATAGCTAACAATATCCAAAAAAAATTAGATGACTGTGTAGAGCACAGTAAATAGATTAAAATTATTATTGAAATTAATATTAAAGCATTTAATGGATGTTGACCTTTAAATGTTATAGGAGCCCCAGACATAATTCCTTGAAGTTTTAAAAAAGCAATTATTGAGCCTGAAAAAGTTATAGCACCAACAGCAGCCCCTATCGACATTTCAATCAAACTTCCAAGTTTGATTTTGCCTGGTGAACCAAGATTGAATGCTTCTGGGTTTAAAAAAGCTGATATAGCAACAAAAACTGCGGCAAGACCTACAAGACTATGAAAACCAGCCACGAGTTCTGGCATAGCCGTCATTGGTATTTTATAAGCTATGAAAGCACCTATTAAACCACCAATTAATAAAAAGATTAGAACATAAACAAATCCATTTGAAAAATTTCCTATAGATAAAAACGTGACAGTTATCGCAATTATCATACCAATAATTCCAAAAAAATTACCCTGTCTTGATGTTTCAGGTGAAGATAATCCTCTAAGAGCTAAAATAAATAAAACACCTGAAACTAAATAAAAAATTGCTGAAAAGTTTGCAGAAATCATTATTTATCCTTTTTCTTTTTTTTATACATCGCTAGCATTCTTTGAGTAACCAAAAAACCTCCAAAAATATTTATTGCTGCAAGTGATATAGCAAGAAAACCAAAAATACTTGATGTGTTGAAAATACTATCAGAATTGCCAGCGAGTGCTGCAATTATTGCTCCTACGATAATAACCGATGAAATCGCATTTGTAACTGACATTAATGGAGTATGTAAAGAAGGTGTTACACTCCAGACAACATAATATCCCACAAATATTGAGAGGATAAATATACTTAACCTAAATATAAAAGGATCTATTTCCATAATTTTATTTAATCAATGTTTTTTCAATTATTTCGTCTTCTAAATTTATATTAATCTTGTTGTTTGCTTTATCGAATAGATTTGAGACAAAGTTAAATACATTCTTTGCGTACAAATTTGATGCAGAGGTAGCTAATTTATTAAGAATATTGCTTTCACCCATTATCTTTACCCCACTTTTATCAACTATTTTATCAACCTCTGTAAAGGCAGTATTGCCACCTTGTATAGCTGCTAAATCATATATTATCGATCCAGCTTGCATATTACTAATCA
>Ga0209425_10000783_pt1 | contig 37920 bp, 37 predicted proteins | sample COG_05_FD_184749 | JGI IMG/M metagenome (GOLD analysis project Ga0209425, IMG submission 184749) | Pelagic Microbial community sample from North Sea - COGITO 998_met_05 (SPAdes) (version 2) | ecosystem: Environmental > Aquatic > Marine > Neritic zone/Coastal water | place: Helgoland, sampling...
CTCAAAATCGTTGGGTGGTAAAATCAACGAAAGGAGAAAAGTTTAGCGCACGTTATGTAATTTCTGCGGTCGGGTGCTTGTCGTCCGCTAACTCACCTAATATCAAGGGCAGAGATACTTTCCAAGGCGAGCTCTATCATACTGGGCAATGGCCTCACGAAAAAGTTGATTTTAAAAATAAAAAAGTTGCTGTCATTGGTACTGGATCTTCTGGAATTCAGGCTGTGCCAATTATTGCAAAATCAGCTAAGGAGCTGACTGTCTTTCAGCGTACACCAAATTTTAGCGTACCAGCAAGAAATGCTGATTTATCCCACGAGTTTTTATCTCAATTCAAATCAAAAACGTCCTACTATAGAGAAAAGATGAAAGCAGCTCGGCACGGACATCCTTGGCAAGCTCCAGACATTAGCGTGCGTGAAACTTTGTCAATAGAGAGGGAAGAGATACTTGAGGCCGCATGGAGAAAAGGAGGGTTAAGGTTTAGAGAAAGTTTTGGCGACACTTTAACTGATCTTGAGTCGAACAAGCTTATGTCCGATTTTATTAAACGAAAAATTCTTGAAATTGTAAAAGACCCAAATAAAGCAAAAATTCTTAGTAATTTTGATCATCCTTTCGGAACAAAGAGGCCCGCGTTAGACACAGATTACTTTGAAACGTTCAATAAAAAAAATGTGAATTTAATTGATATTCGACAAGATCCGATACAAGAGATAACAAACGTTGGATTGGAAACTGAAAGTCAAAAATTTGATTTTGATATGATTATTTTTGCAACTGGATTTGATGCATTAACTGGTTCTCTTTTGAAGATGGAGATAATCGGCGAGGGTGGCCGCCGTCTTGCTGATGATTGGAAGGATGGTCCAAGAACTTATCTTGGGCTCCAAGTAGCCGGATTCCCAAACTTTTTTATAGTGACTGGACCAGGTAGCCCATCGGTTTTAACAAATATGCCTCAAGCAATTGATCAAAATGTGAGTTGGATTACGGATTGTATTTCTTACATGAAAGAAAATAACTTTTCAAAAATCGAACCTAAGAAAGAGTTTATGTCGGACTGGATGGAGCAGGTGCAAAAGGCGGTCGAGGGCACGCTTTTTCCGATTGCTAAGCATTCATGGTATTTGGGTGCTAATATCCCAGGTAAACCGCAAGTTTTTATGCCGTATGTTGGGGGATTGAATCAATATCGTAAAATTTGTGATGATGTTGCAGCGACTGGTTATAATGGATTTCAATTCTCAACGTGATGGTGTTTCTTTGACCTCTAAATAACCTAAATTTGGTCACTAAAGACCAATGGGATAGAAAATAAGATTGGGTGCGTTAATGAATAAACTAATAAAAAACCATGCCGTAATTGATGGTAAGACAAGCTCACCTAACCATTTCCCGATTGACCCAAAAGATTTAGGAAGTGTTGATATTTATCCTAAAGGTTCTTTTGAGGCAGGGAGTTTTCAAACCTTTAAACTGGTTTATACGGCTGGAAAATATGGAGTTGACGATTCTGGTTCTCTGAGGGTTTGCTTCAGGTTTGCCAGTGATCAAAGTAAACCTCAATTTGATGACCCCAAGGGATCAAATTATACGACAGTTATTGCGTCCAATGGTGCAGTGCTCAATTCAAGATACGATCCCAAGGGCAATGTCCGACCTTGGGATAAAACCGTTTATATAAAAGTTGTAGATGGATTTTTGAAGGAAGGTGATACGATTACCATTAATTTTGGTGATAAGTCGGAGGGGTCCCCTGGTATGCGGTTGCAAACTTTTTGTGAGGATTCTTATGAATTTCATACTTTGATTGATCCAATAGCAACGTTTTGTTATCAGCCAGTAACTAACCAACCTGAAATAAAAATTATTCCTGGACAACCCATTCGGTTCATAGCGGTTATTCCTTCAATTTGTGAAGTGAACAAAGGATTCGCTATCCGGATTAAAGGGGAGGACTTGTGGGGGAACCCATCTGACCAATGCTCACAAACATTTTTACTAAAATCCAAAACGAAAATAAAAAACCTTCCTGATAGCATTACGTTGAAGAATGGAGACTTTTCCCACACTATAAGCAATTTATTTTCGTCTGACGAAGGTGAAATTTGTGTTGAGTTTTATGATAGCTCGAATAATCTTTGCTTTGTTACAAATCCTTCGAGACTTGAAAAAAAACCAAAACTAAAGTATTTTTGGGCCGATTTGCATGGTCAATCGGAGGAAACCATTGGCACTGGATCTGCAGAGCAATACTTTAAGTTTGCCAGAGACCTTGCGTTTGTGGATGCGACTGCTCATCAGGGGAATGACTTCCAGATGTCAAATGAATTTTGGTCTAAGTTGGATAATTTATGTGAAAAATTTGATATTGATCATGAGTTTGTCGCGGTACCAGGTTACGAGTGGTCAGGCAACACAAGTCTGGGAGGGGACCGCAATGTGTTTTTTCCAACTAAAGGACGAAAAATTCGACGATCCTCACACGCTTTAATTGCCGATCGGTCTGATTGTACTACTGACTGTGATACTGCAAACGATCTATTTGAGGCATTTGCTGCTAATAATGAGTTTGATGTTATTTGCTATGCACATTGTGGTGGTCGATATGCTGATATTAATTTTGCTCATGATGCTCGCTTTGAAAAGTCGGTTGAAGTTCATTCAAGTTGGGGTACTTTTGAATGGCTTTTAGAGGACGCGTTTAAGCTAGGATATCGGGTTGGAATTGTTGCAAACTCTGACGGGCATAAAGGCCGTCCCGGTGCTAGCTACCCAGGAGCTGGTTATTTTGGAGCTATTGGAGGGCTGACATGCTTTTTAACCAATGAGCTAACTCGTAACTCCATAATGGACTGTATGAAAAAACGCAGGCATTATGCTACTACTGGTGGTCCTTCAGGACGACCGCTACTTGATTTGGAGATGATTTTCTCCGAGACAGGACTTATTTTCAATGATGATCCTAGGTTTCACTCTGATAAAGGGGTTGCCTCTTTGCAAGCACTGATGGGTGATATTGTGAAGCTATCAAAGGGTGAAGCCTCTCTTAGGGTTAATATGACGTGTAGTTCTCCAATAGAACGGGTTGATATTTTTAACGGTCTTGAGTTGCTTGAGACAATCCGACCTTATAATGAGGAAGATCTCGGCCAAAGAATTCGTATACTTTGGTCGGGCGCTGAATACCGAGGGAGGTTCAGACAAGTAATTTGGGATGGTACGGTTATAACTGCCGGGAATAAGATACTTGAATCAAAACCGATTAATTTTCTCAACAAAGATAAAAAGTTAACCCAGAGGTCAGCCAATACGCTAGAATGGAATGCTTTAACTACCGGAAATGTAGGCGGTGTTGATTTATTCTTAGAAGCGACAGATGTTGGGACGATTGCTATCGATACGCCGCTTATAAAATCAGAGTTTAAAGTCAGTGAAATTGGTTTTAATGATACTATTTTTGAAAACAACGGAGTTCTACCTCGAATATTAAAAGTATTTCGGATGCCTAACGTGAATAATTATAAGACGCTCAAATTCACGAGAAAGATTGAATTGAAAGACGTAGGAGATAACCCAATTTATATCAGAGTATTCCAAGAAGATGGAACATATTGTTGGAGTAGTCCGATCTATATTTACCGATAATAAATGTCTAGAATGTACCGTCATGTCAAAGGAAAACAGCCAAGTGATCAAAGTTACAAATAATGTCATTGGCTTTGTTGGTCTTGGTAAAATGGGCGGTGGAATGGTTCAGAATTTGATTTCAAAAGGAGTTCAGGTGGCTGTTTTTGATAAGAACCGTGAAAGTCAAATACTTTCCCAAAAAGTAGGGGCTCAAGTCTTTGATTCAGCGGCAGAGCTGGTGCAGGCTGTCTCAATAGTTTTCCTTTGTCTTCCTTTTCGGCCAGAAATTGATGATGTTTTGTTTGGTGAGAATGGTATTGTATCTGCCTCAAAAAAAAATATTTTGATAGTAGACACTTCCACAATATATTTTAACGACGCACAAGACTTTGAGGAAAAGCTTCTCAAATATGATATAAGATACGTCGACTGCCCAATTTCTGGCCTGCCAAAAAGAGCAAAAAATGGCAGCCTAACAATGATGTTTGGAGGATCAGTCTCTGACTATAACTTGGTTTGTCCATATTTAAAACTTATGGGAAGCTTTATAATTCATTGTGGGGATTGTGGGACAGGTCAACTAATGAAAGCTTTCAATAATGCACTTTATAATATCAATATTGCAGCGATGTCTGAAATGCTACCACTGGCTGTAAAAGCTGGTTTGAATTTTAATCATATAGCAAAGATGTTCATGAGCGGTTCAAGTCGAAGCTTTGCATCGGAGCATTTTTTGCCGAAGATCATGGAAGGAGAGTTTAAAGGAGATTATTCAATGGGTGATGCCTATAAGGATATTGAAAATGTGAAAAGAGCCATTCAAAATGTTTCACTAGAACTCCCATTATTTGATGGAATGGTTAAGGTTTACAAAGAGTCTCTAGATCAGGGTTATGAACAGCATTCTAAAAGTGCGATGCTGAAGGTTTATGAAAAAAAGTTAGGTATAAAGTTAAAATAAAACAAAGTAATGTTGAGTATTGTTTGATTTCAGAAAAGGAAAATAGATGGCAAGTGAAATTATGACGGTGATCGTCACGGGTGGAGCAAGCGGTATTGGAGAGTCCGTATCACGCTCTATCATTGAAAGAGGTGGAAATGTTGGCATTATCGACCTTGACACAGCAAGAGGTGAGGACTTAGCAGAAGAGCTTGGAACTAAATGTTTTTTTAGCAAAGCAGATGTGAATGATGAAGCACAGCTTTCAAGCGCTTACTTCTATTTAAAAGAATGTCTGCCAGATATTACGGGCTGCGTCGCTTGTGCGGGGATAAGACCAGTAAGAAATCCTATTCAAGAGCACTCTCTAGAAGATTTTAGAAAAGTAATGGACAACCATTTATCTGGAACTTTTTTAACCTGCAAAATTGCAGGGTTAGATATGGCGTCGCGTGAATTTGGTTCCATTGTGACCTTAGGATCTGCGTTGGCCGTTCGTCCTGGGCCCGTACTCGGTTATGGTGCTGGTAAAGCAGGAATCGTTAACCTCAGTCAATCACTGGCAGTTCAGTGGGGCAAAAAGAATGTACGAGTAAATTCTGTTTGCCCTGGATGGGTAGACACACCATTTATTCGACAGCAAGAAAAAGAAGGACGTGATCTTTCGCCAATTACTAAAATTACACCGATGGGACGATTAATCGAATCTCAAGAAATTGCAGAATTAATTCTTTTTTTACTTTCTAGAGCATCTAGTGCAATGACTGGATCAGTAGTCGTGGCAGATGGTGGCATTACTTTGGCCGGTGGGTATCTGCCTTATGGTGAGATTCCATAACAAATATTTGTTCAATATTGAAATTGGTTAATGGACTGTAACAAAACCTATAGAGCTTAAAACCTATAGAGCTTAAAATGATCAAAAAAAATGATTTACAAGAACACTAAGTTTTGTTTTTGATCATACAAATTTTATGATACCACCGAAAAACATATTGGGGGATGTTAATGACGGTACAAGAAAAAACGATAGAAAAAAAATCGACTTGGAACTTTAAACCAGAATTCCCAGTTGAAAACTCGCCATTATTCTATTGGCCGTTCTCGTTGAGTAAAATTGGGCTATGGGTCAAAGCAAATTATTTGTCACTTTCAATTAGAATGTTCGTAATTGGTTTGGCGGTTCTTACTTGGGCAGTCGCGACTCCAGCTTTGGAGACATGCACAGTGTTTTCTCCAGGTTGGATGTTTTGGGTGTATGCAAGAAACCTGATTTTAATTACTGCAGTGGCAGGTGGACTGCATTTATTTCTGTACACATTTCGGGGTCAAGGGAACAAACTTAAGTTTGACCACAAATGGATGACAGAGGGGAGTAGACTTTTTTCCTTTAAAAATCAGGTATTTGATAATATGTACTGGACATTGGTTTATGCCGTTTCTTTCTGGACTGGCTTTGAAATTATATTCCTTTGGGCTTATGCTAATGATTATTTGCCGCAGATAGACTGGCAGTCCAATCCAGTGTGGTTCGTAGCATTAATATTCTTGATCCCAATCTGGCATTCCATGCATTTTTATTGGACACATAGAGCTCTCCACTTTAAACCAATATACAATAGGGTTCATTCGGTTCACCACCGAAATGTGAGCATTGGGCCCTGGTCTGGATTGTCGATGCATCCGATTGAGTCTTTCATTTACTTAACCTCAATTGGTATTCACCTCGTTATCGCGTCAAGTCCTTTCCATTTGATTTTTCACCTTCAGTTTTTAGTTTTTAATGCAGTTATTGCTCACAGTGGGTTCGAGGGTATAGTGTTCAAGAATAAAAAAATAATAGATGTCGGTAGATTTCACCACCAGCTCCATCATAAATTTTTTGAATGTAATTATGGTAATGCAGAAATGCCATGGGACCGATGGTTTGGAACATTTAATGACGGTTCAGATGGAGCAATGAAAGAAATACGGAAAAACAGAATACTCTGAAGTACTGCCTAATTTAGGTTAAAGGCTCGTTGGCTACCATAATATAAAGGTATTGGTAAAAGTAAATTATTATAAATACCACACCTAGTGCGAGAACTACTCCTATTGCGTTGTCACTTAAACTTTTTGGTTTAAAAACTTTTTGATAGGTCGCTTTCAAAAGAAAGAGCAATGTCTTATAAAAGTTAGTAATGATCATAAATTTATAACATCCTAATTTGGTAGCACTTAAAAACCGCCGATTAGCACGCGATTAAGAGGAACTTTAATATGATGAGGCTGCTAATATCAATACTATTCTTCATGCAGTGGGCCAACATGCCAATGGCAATAGCTGGCGATATTTTAAAAGGGTTTGAAGCCTATAATAAAGGGGATTATTCGGGGGCCTTCATCGAGTGGGAAGATTTAGCTGCGAGTGGAGATGCCGTAGCACAGTCAAGTTTAGGTATTATGTATCATTTGGGTCAGGGAGTTTCTCAAGACGATTTTAAGGCTTTCGATCTCATTAATCGGTCAGCTCGGCAAGGATTTGCTCCAGCTCAAATGTCATTAGGCCACTTTTATGAAAATGGTCTCGGTACTAGACCGGATCAAGCCCGAGCTTTCATGTGGTTTTCAATTGCTGCTTCATCTGATAAATCAGCGCAAACGTTGCTGGAATTGTTAAAAGCTAAAATGACGGCCTCTGATATAAATGCTGCAACTGCTTTGTATAATCAATGTTTAAAGTCCAAGCGAACCAAATGTTAATTAAACCACTTAATTGTGGTTTTAAGAATTTTTTTTTGAACCATAATCTTGATCAAGGAATAACATTAAAATGCTAAATAGCAATCTTTTGGCTACTCAGACTGGGCGATTATCTCCACGTTTCGTAGGCATTTTTTTAATGATTTCATGTTCAATATTGATAAGCTTTGGAGGACTAATTTATAGGTCGTTTGAAGACATTGAAATCTTGGAGATTGTTTTTTTAAGATCTTTAGCACTTATAACTTATATGTCCTTTTTTTTATGTTTTAAATATAAATCACTGGTGATTGTGAACATAAAAAGTATTGGATACCGCGGGCTTTTAGCTAGTGGAATTTTCTGTTTAGCTCAAGTGTCTTGGTTGATCGCTCTTAAATATACCTCAGTTGCTAATGCAACATTTACTCTTTGCATAACGCCATTTGTTACGGCAGTCGTCGCCTATTTTTTTATCAGAGAAAGTATTTCGCGCATTACTTTTTTTACGATGGTTATAGCTATGATTGGTGTGACAATAATGATAGTTGGTGGATTTGAGACTGCCGATAACAGAGGCCTGTTATTTGCTATCTGTACATCCGTAGCTTTTGCAGTTTTTGCAGTTCTGCTAAGAGCTAATCGAAAGTTAGATATGTTGCCAGTTTTGTTGGTAACCGGTTTGTTCATGGCTGCCGTAGGTGGGATTGGCGGATCATTTTCAAACGCCATTCCAATGTCTGATATAATGTTGTGTTTGCTGTGGGGCATGTTGTTGCAAGGCTTTGCACACTCATTGATGATCCGGGCCACTAGACTAATTTTATCTGCTGAGATAACACTTTTTATGTTGCTTGAGTTTACTCTTAATCCATTGTGGGTTTGGCTATTTATAAATGAGGTACCAACTTTTACGACTTTGTTAGGTGGTGGCGTCATTATCTTATCCGTTGGCGTTCTCGCCGGAAGTGAGATACGTGATACTTTTAAGATTAAAAAGGACGCCATTTAATGATTTATGACGTTATAACCGAACTTCCAGTTTATGTCGGTATGGGCGCAGTCTTAACGATCGCTCTAGGCGGGTTTTTAAGGGGGTTTCTTGGTTTTGGTGCTGCCTTATTAATTGTCCCCGTTTTATCTGCGATACTAACCCCAGAGAAGGCATTGGTAATAGTGTTCTTGATTGAGTTGCCAACTGTTATTTATTTAATGCCAGGGGCGTTTAAGCAAGGTGATCCGAAAACAGTTGCCCCAATAATATTAGCTATGTTCTTTACCATTCCCATTGGAGTATATTTTCTTGTTTCTACAGACCCTGATATTATCAAAATCGTGATTTCTTTATTAGTACTTGCGATGGTTGCACTTCTCGCTACTGGATGGAAGCCTCAAAATGAGATTAAACTTGGGACTATGCTTATCGTAGGAAGCTTATCAGGTCTTATAAGTGGTGCTGCGGGAGTCGGTGGTCCACCTTTTGTTACGGCTTTAATGGCGCGAAATGAAAGTCCTGAGAGAACACGATCTAATATAATTTTAAGTCTAAATTGTATGTCCTTACTTACGATCGCAAATTACTTTTATAGTGGATTAGTAACGGTTAATTTGTTATTGCTTAGTTTAACGTTAGTTCCTGTATATGTGGGATGTACGTGGTATGGGGCTCGATATTTTGGAAGCTCTGGAAACCATTACTTTAAGAAAGCAGCATTATTCATGCTTGCCTTAATATCCGTGGTAACAATTGCTTTGAGCTTTAAATAGAAAAGGAAAAACTAATGACAGTATCTTATCCTAACACAGAACTTTTTATTAATGGAAAATGGCGAGCAGCCTCATCAAACGATTGGTTGGATGTAATTAATCCAGCGACGGAAGAAAGTGTTGGGAAAGTTGCTGTGGCCCAGATAAGTGACCTTGATGAAGCATTAGATGCCGCGAATGCGGCCTTCAAATTGTGGCGCAATACTCCCCCCTTTGCGAGATATAAGATTATGCGTCGGGCCGCAGATCTGCTCCGTGAGCGAGCTGATAGCGTGGCAAAAATTATGACAATAGAACAAGGTAAGCCTATCGCTGAGGCAAAAGGAGAGACAATGCTTGGGGCTGATACGATTGATTGGTATGCCGAAGAAGGAAGGCGCGCGTATGGCAGAGTTATTCCATCTCAATTAGCCAACGTGAATCAAATTATTATTAAAGAGCCTGTTGGACCTGTAGCAGCATTTTCTCCTTGGAACTTCCCAATTAACCAGGCAGTTCGAAAGATTTCTGGTGCAGTGGCGGCAGGTTGCTCAATTATACTCAAAGGGCCAGAGGATACGCCTGCAAGTTGTGCCGAACTTGTACGAGCCTTTGTTGATTCGGGAATTCCTGACGGAGTGATAAACCTTGTATACGGTGTTCCCGCAGACATTTCGAATTATTTAATCCCACACCCAATTATTAAAAAGATATCTTTTACAGGCTCTACTGCTGTTGGAAAAGAGCTTGCATCCTTAGCGGCACAACACATGAAACTTTCGACAATGGAACTTGGAGGTCATGCTCCAGCAATAGTTTTTAATGACGCTGATCTTACAGCAGCACTGGATGTTCTCACGACACAAAAGTTCAGAAATGCTGGGCAGGTGTGCGTCGCTCCAACTCGGTTTTTGGTCCAAGATGAGCTTTATGAAAAATTTGTTGATGGATATGTCAAATTGGCCAAGGAAGTGAAACTTGGAAATGGACTTGATTCGTCGACCTCTATGGGACCTCTGGCTCACGATAGACGCTTGGCTGCCGTCGAAGAGTTGGTTCAAGATGCTGTTGATTTAGGGGCAAAAATACATTGCGGTGGTCAGCGGCCAAAAAATGTTGGCTATTTTTATCCTCCGACAGTCCTGACTGGTGTTCCAAAGTCTGCCAGAATGATGAACGAAGAACCTTTTGGTCCTGTAATTCCAATATCGTCGTTTAAAACTGTTGATGAAGTGCTAATGGAAGCAAACCGTCTGCCATATGGCTTGTCTGCCTACGCTTATACTGCATCTTCGGAAACGGCTGATAGAGTGGGTCGTGAAATAGAGAGTGGCATAATAGGAATTAATCACCACGGTCAGCCAGCCGTTGAAACGCCATTTGGTGGGATTCAGGATTCGGGTCAAGGAAAAGAGAATGGTTCTGAAGGGTTAGAAAGCTACATGCACTCGAAACTTATATCCCACAAAACGACACCATAGGGAGTGTGGAACGATAGGATTTTATTGGAAATTAGATAAGTAATCGGTTAGTTTTTTGAGTTCCTCCTCAGACGACGATACTTCGAACTGTTTACTTGGAAATGTTCCATTTTTTACTTCCGCATTAAACTGAGAAAAAGCTATTTTTCTCAGTTCTTGCATCTCCTCTCGGATTTTTATGAGATTACAATACTGTTTCGAATGTCTTGGAAAAGGATTTAAGCTGTCTCCCAATATATCTTCGGCAAACAAGAATTGTACATCGCCTCCACCTCCGGATCCAATTGAGCAAGTTACAAGGTTTGTTTTTTTTGTGATGGCTTCGAGAACGGCTGATGGCACGACTTCGACTTCGACTGCCCATGCTCCCACTTCCTCAAGAGCTTTAATATCACCAAATATTTTTTTGGATTGGTCGAAAGTTTTCCCAACTGCCCTAAGTCCCCCTGTCCAAGTGCTTCGGCGTGGAACAAGGCCTACATGACCTTGGGCGGGCACTCCTGCATTAGCGAGGGCGAGTATATGTTCGAGACTCCAAGTACTGCACATTATAGAATCGGCGCCCATCTCCATCGCTTCAAAAGCTAACTTAAGGGCGGTCTGTTTGGAGGCTATATTTTTAGCAGGCATTGCAAATGTCATAAACGTTTTTGGCGCTGATTTTCTAATCTGCTCTGCAAGTTTTGGATTCTGAGGGTCGTACCTTACATTCAACCAATCAATACCACTTTGTTCAGCGGCTGTGGATTCCTCGGGTGTGGATGGTAAAGTCTGAGACAGTTGTCTTTTTCCTTTAAGGTTTTGAATATCAAAAACTGTAAAGTTTTTTTCTACGTACTCACCGGTAAAGGTTACAGTTTTTTTTAAAGGTTCTTTTGGGCTTTTCATCTACAGAATTCCACAGAAAATTGTTTAAATTGATTAAATTAGTTCTTAAGTTTTTAACTTCGATTGAGTAAGAAGACTTTCGTAAATAGCGGTCCAGTCTTGTTTGCCACGGCCTTCGTCTTGGGCCGCTATGTAGGCTGAAGTAGCAACTTCGCCTAGTTTAAGAGGAATATTTAATTCGTCAGCTAAACTATTTCCAATTTTCAGGTCTTTCAAAGCTAAATCAATCATGAAGGCTGGCGATAAATCTCCACGTAATACTTTAGCTGGGTAGGTCGTCGATAAATGTCCTTTGCCCGCTGGAGTTTGGTTCAATACATTTAAGCAAGTATCCGTTTCAAGACCTAAGCTTGCAGCTAATGTTAGAGCTTCAGCCGATAATACATTTAAAATCGTTGTCATATAATTGTTGATAATTTTCATGCGTGCACCTGTTCCTGGTCCACCACAATCTACAATTGTGTCTCCAAGAAGATCAAATAGAGGGCGAACAGTCTCTAAGTCAGTTTTACTAGCTCCTACCATTAAAAGTGATTTACCCTCTTTTGCCTCTTTCGAAGTTCTACCAATTGGAGCATCAATCATAATAATTCCTTGGTTAAATAATTTCTGTCTTATCTTGTCGGATTCAAATGGATTGACGGTCGACATATCTATTAAAATTGTTTGTTTAGTTAGAGTTTCGTAGGCACCATGTTCTCCAAAAATAGCTGTTTCCAAATGTTGATGAGTTGGTAGCATTGTAAATAAAAACTCGGTCTCTTTTGCGGCGTCAGCACAATTATTTGCTTCCAGCCCTCCAGAATCAGTATGCCGCTTTATGAAATCACTTCTAATATCGAAACCTTTCACACAGTGACCGCCCTTAACAAGGTTAGCTGCCATAGGACCACCCATGGTTCCTAATCCGATAAAGCCAATTTTCGACATTCCATCCTCCATTTTTATGCTTTTCTATATCTATACTAGTTCGGTAATATTCCTAACATTACATTTTTCGATGTAATAGATCAAAAGATATGCCCACTTAAGAAAAAAAATTGTTTACAAATTCACCTTCTGTGTAGCATACTTTTTTTTCGAAACATATAATTAGAGATAATTTGGAGGAAGAATTAGTATGAATATACTTAAGAAAATAGGTATGTTGCCTCTTGCACTCGCTTTGCTTGTGTTTGCTGGTAGTGCATACGCTAAAAATCTTACCATGAATATAAGCTTTGGGGTTGCTGATGCACACCCTTATGCAACATTTATGTATACATTTGCTGACAGAATGGAAAAGCTTTCCGGCGGTACAGTCAGGGTCAAAGTGCATTGCTGTAACAAAATGGGCAGTGAGCAAGAAACATTTAAAAAGCTTCAACTTGGAACTCTTGATGGTACAATGATTGCACAAAATAATGCTGGTCCAATGTACCCAAAAATCGATCTTTTGGTTTTACCTTACATGATTCAAAATTATGAACATGCTTTGGCCATTACCAACGGGCCTGCTGGTGAAGCTATTTGGGGTAAAATGGGTGAAGAAATTGGAGTTCATCTAGTTTCAATACCTCTATTTTCGTTCCGTCATATCTATAACACAAAGATGCCAATAAATAACTTGGCTGATTTTGCTAAAATGAAATATCGAGTACCAAAAAATGTTGTTATGATCGATACCTACAAGGCGTTTGGATCCGATCCTGTTCCAATAGCGTGGTCTGAAGCATTAACAGCTACTCAGACTGGTACTGTGGATGGTGGCGACTTGCCAATAGACGTAATGTATTCTCAAAAGTTTCATGATGTGGCAAAGCATATCGCTATGACTGGTCACTTTGTTCTAGCTCCTCCTTTCTTTGTGGGAGATAAGTTCATGCAGAAGATGGATGATAAACAAAAAGAAGCTATGCATATGGCGGCACGAATTGCTGAGCAAGCCTCCCGTTTCCATACGAACTACGGGATGGGTATAGTTGAAGAAAAGCTAAAAGCTGCCGGTGTAACGTTTACGCGGCCTGACACTGGACCTTGGATCGAGAAAGCTAAAGAAGTTCATACGGCTTTTGCTGAAGAGCGCGGACCTGAGTATGTCAAAATAATGGATATGATATACGCTGCAGCGCCTTAAGCGACCATAACTGTTGGCATGGGTTAAATTTACCCGTGCCAACTTTAAACGAGACACAGATATCATTGTAATTTTAATCGCTTGTTTGAACGAACGGGGAAACGCGAATGCTAAGCAAAATTGAACGTCATTTTGAAGAAATTCTAGCTGGGACATGTGTTTTAATCATGGCTTTTATGGTCTTTTTTCAGGTAGTCATGAGATATGTGTTTAGTCTTCCAACGTCTTGGTCTGACGAAATAGCAATATATGCCATGCTTTGGTCAGTTTACATATCAGTGGCGTGGGCTGTTCGAGAAAGATCGCATATAAGAGTAATGAACTTTATAAATTTATTTCCCACAAAAGTTGGTCTAGCAATCACTATTTTTAGTGACTTCATATGGCTTTGCTTTGGATTTTTAATGACGTACCAAAGTATTCTTCTGAATATAACCTTCTGGCAGGATCGTTATCAGTCACCGGCCCTCGGCATTGAGCAGAAATGGCCTTATATGTGTTTGATCCTTGGTTTTGGACTTATGACTGCCAGAATAATTCAAGTATACTATCTTTGGCTAAAGCACGGTGTGCCAATCATACCAGCTCAGAATGAGGCGGATAATCATCATGCTTGAATATTTAATGGACACTTCTGAGTTTGCTCAGGCTCTGATGATGTTTGGTGGTATGGTTTTATTTATCATACTTGGAGTGCCAATACCAATTGCTGTTGGGTTAGGCACTATTATTGGATATATTCTCTTAGATTTTCCACTTTTAGCACTGTCGCAAGCAATGTATACTGGTGTAGAACCATTTCCGCTGGTGACTGTTCCCTTATTTGTTTTTGCAGGTTCTTTGATGGAACAAGGCGGTATGGCAAAACGGATTGTTGGAGTTGCTGAATCCCTAATTGGAAATGTAAATGGTAGCTTGGGGCTGATTGCGGTTCTGGGTTGTGCTTTTTTTGCTGCGCTGTCGGGATCTGGTCCTGCGACCACAGCGGCAATTGGAGCTGTGATGATACCGTCAATGATCCAACAAAAGTATGACCCTGCCTTTGGTGGAGCTATTGCAGCAGCGGGTGGCGCGCTGGGTAGTTTAATTCCGCCAAGTAATTTGATGATCATATATGGTATTGTCGCAGAACAATCGATTCCAAGACTTTTCTTAGCAGGTTTCTTTCCTGGCTTTATCGCAACTGCATCTCTCATGTTAGTTACGTATATAATTGCTCGAAAGCGAGGATATGTCGGGGTTGATCATAAGTTTTCTGTCGGAAATGTTTTAAAGGCCTTGAACCACGGTAAATTTGCTATTATCGCACCAGTGATTATCTTAGGTGGTATTTATGCAGGCATTTTTACACCAACTGAGGCTGCCTCAGTTGCAGTTTTCTATGCATTGTTGATTGGCGGTCTGGTATATAAAGAGCTAACAATTGCAAATATAATAGATTGTCTAAAGATAACAGCTATGATTTCAGGGGCTGTTTTAATAATTGTTGGACCCGCAAAGGCTTATGGTGAGCTTATGAGCCTCCTTTCAGTTCCAGATATGCTTGGCGATGCCCTTAGGGGTGTAACAGAGAGCCCATTCTTAATACTCATGATTATGGCCTTTGTTTTGATAGTATCAGGCATGTTTCTTGAGTCCATTGCTCAAATAATTTTACTTACCCCTCTGATGTTACCGATTGTTGTTGGGCTTGATGTTGATCCAATCGTATTTGGGATCTTAATGGTGATATCGTGCGAAATTGGGTTCTTAACACCCCCTGTCGGTGTGAATTTATTTGTTGCTGCGCGTATTACAAATCTAGGGGTTGATAGAATATCTATTGCAGTTATTCCTTTCTTATTCGCATATATTCTAGTGCTGGTAATTATATCTGCGTTTCCAGATATTGTAACATACTTACCAAATCTGCTTTACGGTGAATACGGTTAAAAGATTTATAATTTTGTGACTGAAAAATTCTTTTTATAATGGTCATGATTTTTAATGAGGGACTCTATATTTTTCTATAGATTCTAAATTGGGATCTAACCCTAAGCCGGGCGAGTTGCCTAGAACCGCTTGCCCTGGGCTAATATTCAGAAGTTCACCAAGAAGATTGGTTCTTAAGGGGTTTTCATTAATATCAATCTCAAGAATACCGGCACCGCCTACTGCAGCTAATGCATGAGCTGATGCAATTAATCCAATACCGCCGCCTAGATAGTGAGGGCAGTATCGTAATCCTGCGTCAATAATATCCTTTGCTATTGGGACACAGTAAGTAAACCCACCCCACTTCGCTAAATCTGGCTGTATTACTGAGATTATTTGTTCATTAATAGTGCTTTGAAACAAATTTCTGCCAACTATATTTTCACCAGCAGCTAATGGCATAGAGCATATATCAGAAAGTTTTTTCCATTCCTCCACAGGTCGGTCAGCTAAAATTGGCTCTTCTAACCAGTCAAGATTGAACTGATCAAGTTTTCCTATCCTCTCTAATGCTATTTCTATTGACCAGCCCTGGTTTACATCGGCCATAATACTTCCTTCGCTACCTACGATTTCGCGAAGTATCGATAAATTTTTTAGGTCGAGGTCATTTCCAAAACCAATTTTTAGCTTGAGCTTGTTGAACCCAAGGCTCAGTGCTTTTACTCCCATTTCTTTTGCCTGAGTAGGGTTTATACCGCTCGCGTAAGCTGGAACACTGTCAGTTATACCACCAAGCATTTTCCAGATTGGGGTACCTTTTCGTTTACCCATAAGGTCATGAATTGCTATGTCTATCCCCGCAATGCACTGGGCTAATGGTCCATATTCGCCCGCTTGAATCCCCAGGACCTTAGTTTGTTTGGTCAAGTCATCAAATACTGATTTTGCATCGTCGTAAGTTTTTGATAGTATTAGAGGACTTATTACACTGTCGACTAATTTTGCCCTATGTTCAGCACCAATATTTGGGAAGTTACACCAAATTTCGCCCCAGCCCTCATTGCCCAAATCGTCGTGGATCTGAACAAGAATCATTGGTCTATCTTTCATAGTGCCAAATGATGTTTTAACAGCAATATCAAGAGGATATCTATAAACAATAGTACGGATTTTTTTAATTTTTATCATTTTTGAAGAACCTAATAACATTTAAAATGTAGATATTATAAAACAACAGTAGAAGGAATATGGTTGACAGCAACAATGAAAATACTCGTGAGGCTAGATAAATTTTGACTGTGGTTCAATTGCATTGCTCGTAACGGTAGTGTAATATTTGTGAGTAAGCTTAAGTAATGAAAGTTCAATGGAAGATAATTTTACACATATTATAGTGGGTGCCGGATCAGCAGGGTGTTTAGTGGCAAACCGGCTATCTGCAAATAAATCAAACCGAGTATTATTATTGGAGTCTGGTAGTTGGGATACTGGATTTTGGACAAAAATACCCGTTGGGTATTTTCGCACTATTAATAATGAGAAAGTGACTAAACATACGCTTACAAAGCCTAGCGAGAGTATAGCTGGAAGGTCAATTGATTGGCCTCGAGGACATGTGGTTGGTGGCTCCAGTAGCGTAAATGGACTAGCATTTATTAGGGGGCAGAAAGAGAACTTTGATCGATGGGCGGACCTTGGGCTAAGTGAATGGAGTTATAAAGATGTTTTACCGTTTTTTCGAAAATTAGAAAATTTTAGTGGAGAAGCGTCTCAGTTTCATGGTAGTCTTGGTGAGTTGCAAGTATCGGAGTTACGAAACCATCATCCATATTGCAAGGCATGGGTTAATGCTGGTGTAGAATTAGGAATTCCTAAAAACCCTGATTTCAATAGTGACCAGTCCTATGGTCTTGGAGCGTATCATCTAACCATCGGGCGTCGGCTTAGGTCCAGTTCGGCCACTGCATTCCTCAGACCTGCCTTGAAAAGAAAAAATCTAGTTGTTCTTACAAATGCTGATGTCCAGAAATTATTAATTGTCAATGGCCAAGCCACGGGTGTTAGATTTCGGCATAAAAATGTAATCAAAAGCGTAAATGCGTATTCAGAGGTTATTCTTGCAGCTGGAGCTATTGGATCACCAAAAATACTTCAGCTATCCGGTATTGGACCTGGTAAACTGCTCAAAGATTTAAATATCCCAGTTATAGTGGACCGCCCTTCTGTTGGAGGGAATCTTCAAGATCATTATCAAATGCGGACAATTGTGAAATTAGTTGAGCGTCGCTCTATGAATGACGATGTACGAAATCCTTTAAAACTTATGAGTATGGGGCTAAACTGGATACTTAAAGGTAGAGGCCCTCTAACTGTTGGTGCTGGTAATGTTGGTGGAGGAGTTCGAACAAAATTATCCGTTGATGGACAGCCAGACATTCAATTTAATGTAATGCCACTGTCGGTTGATCGCCCAGGACAACCGCTTCATAAATACTCAGGGTTTACAGCGGCAGCATGGCAATGTCATCCAGCTTCACGTGGGAGAACTGATATAATTAGCTCTGACGCATCACAAGATACAGAAATTCAGCCCAATTATTTATCAGAAGAAATTGATCAAAGAACACTTGTTGAAGGCGTGAAGATTTTAAGAGAAATCTATAAGCAATCTTCTTTTAAAAACCTTTGGAACTCTGAAGTCATTCCTGGCAAAGAATATAAAACTGATGCACAAATATTGGATGCTGCAAAAAATATGGGTGGAACTGTTTATCATTATGCTGGAACTTGTCGAATGGGAACTGATGGTGATGCGGTTGTAGACCCTCAGCTCAGGGTGCGTGGCGTTCAAAGCTTGCGAGTAATCGACGCTTCAATTATGCCAGAAATTACATCTGCAAATATTAATGCACCTACTTTGATGATAGCTGAGAAGGGATCGGATATGATCCTAAGAGCTAACTAAATTAGTTTACATAAACTTATACCTAGTAGTTATTATTTTTCTTAGTTTGGTCCTTAGTTTTAATACGCTATAAAATTGATTAGTACTTAAGTAGGAGAATAGAATGTCTAATAAACCAGAAAAATTTCTTTATAATATTGACGATTTAAATTTAGGAATTTTTAGAGAGCTGACAAAGGGCATCACAACAAGAGTATTCCCAGGGGATGAGGCGATGATATCAGTGGTAAGAGTTGAGCCTAATGCTGAAGGGACGGTACATTCGCACCCGCAAGAGCAGTGGGGACTTTTGATTAGAGGAAGCGCTACTCGTCTTCAGGGTGAACATACCTTTGAAGTTCGGGAAGGTGACTTTTGGCGTACGCCAGGCAACGTCCGTCATGGCGTGATTGGAGGTCCAGATGGAGCCGTAATCCTCGATGTGTTTGCTCCACCCCGAGCAGAGTACCTAAAACCTGGAACTGGTTTTGGAGAAAGTAAATAATATGGCCATAAAACTTTATCAGACTAATTTTAATAAGGTTCCCCTTTCAAGATTAAGTGAGTGGAAAAAAATTCCAACAGCCGTTATCGGTGATTGCCTAAACCGTCAAAACGTTATGTCAAGCCGGATTAGTCCTGTTAGGTCGGGAACTATGGCCGGACAGGCTCAAACTGTCTCTGTAGTTGCAGGTGATAATGGAGCTATCCACGCCGCTATGAAATTTATACAAGAAACTGAAATAATGGTAATTGATGGTGGAGGATACACTGAGCGTGCACTCTGGGGTGGAATATTGAATACCCGTGCCATAAAAAGTAATATTGCAGGAATTGTGATTGATGGAGCGGTTCGTGACATCGAAGAACTAAAAGAAATGGGCTTACCTGTTTACTGTGTCTCGCGAACACCAGCTGGCCCTCATAAGGGTTGGGGAGGCATCATAGGAGGAAGTGTGAGTTGTGGGGGTGTTTGTGTCTCTCCCGGCGATATCATAGTCGGTGACTCTGATGGAGTAGTTGCTATACCGCTTGGTCAGGAGCAGGATGTGTTCGAAGCTTCAGTAAAGAGGATGGATTTTGAAAATAAATTAATAAGAAAAATTCAGCGTGGTGAAGACTTATCTGGAGTTTTTGAACACCCAAAAATTGAAAAATTGTAATATTCTATGATTTATGAATATAAGTCGTGTCGATAATGCGAGCTTCATTTTGAGATTATAGAGCCCTTACCACAAGAGTGATATTTTTATCGTCTGAAATGATGCACTGGGATTCTTAAGATAGGGACGACTTAAATGCATACATTTAAAATATTTTTATCAATCCTGGTTTATAGTTTTATTATTTTTGGGGCGGTCCATAGTATTGGTGTAAATTATTTTCTTGATTTTCCAAGCGCAATTTTTGTTTTGGGAATAGCCACGTCAAGTATGATTTGTAATTTAGGCGAAAGTTCTGAAGCTGTTTTAGCCTTTAGTAAGGGCGCCGTTTTAGGAGGGTGGATCGGTGCACTTATTGGGTTAATAACAGTTATGACTCACTCAAGTTTTGATCAGATGCCTCCGCCTTTATCATGGATAGATAATGGACCAGCTTTGGCAGCTGCACTTACGATGGTTTTATACGGTTATCTCGTAAAAGGGCTTTGCTTTCTTATAATTTCAGGCCTAAAAAGGGGCGACTGAGAGGGTAGTAATTCTTTTCGAGAGATTCATAATATATATGCAAAAATTTCCACCTGAACGAATAGTGTGTCTTAGTGCTGAGACAATTGAGACAATCTATCTTCTTGGCGAAGAAAAACGAATTGTTGGCGTGACAGGGTTTGCTAGTCGGCCCAAAATTGTTCGAATTGAAAAGGCCCGTGTAAGCTCTTTTACTGAAGCTCGGACTAACGAAATTCTAAGATTAAATCCTGATTTAGTATTTACTTTTTCTGATGTGCAAGCTGACTTAAGTCGTGACCTAGTATCAGCAGGGTTAAATGTTTTTTGTTTTAATCAACGAAGTGTGGCGGGAATATTATCAATGATTAGTATGATTGGGGCTATTCTTAATTGCAGAGAGAAAGCCGACAAGCTTAAAGGTGAATTCATAAAAAAAATCAATTTTTGTAAAGAAAATAAACTTAGCTATCAACCTAAGATTTATTTTGAGGAGTGGAATGAACCAATGATCGCGGGTATTGGTTGGGTTTCTGAAATTATTTCAATTGCAGGAGGTATTGATGTTTTTGCTGCGAAAGCTGCTTATCCAAAATCTAGTGACCGAACTGTTTTTTTAGATGAGGTCATTCAAGAAAACCCTGATATTATTTTAGCCTCTTGGTGCGGAAAAAAAGTTGATGTCAATAAAATCTACCAGCGAAAAGGGTGGGATGCCATCACTGCAGTAAGGAATAAAAAAGTTTTTATTCTTGATTCATCGGAAATTTTACAACCTGGTCCTGCGGCATTAACGGATGGATTGGCTTCTATTCGGAATATTATTTTGAACTGTAATACTTCATGATAATAGCTTTTATGAGTAGAGTGCCAAAACTAGTAGTTTTCAGTTCGGTATTAGCTATTGTTGCAACATTGTTATTTGTTATTAACGACGCTACTATCAAGTATTTGTCTCTTAAAAATATTAAATTTTATCATTTTATCTTCTATGGAATACCAGCATATCTGGCGGTACCGTTTTACTTATTAATTTCAGGTAAATTCAAAATCAAAATGAGAGCAACAAATTATTGGATTCCACTTTCACGCGGTTTGATATTTGTTCCAATGCCGTTTTTATCTTTTTGGGCTCTTAAATATGTCTCATTAGCTGAATTCACTACATTGACAATGTCAGCACCCATTTTTTCACTAATATTTTCAGTTTTCATTTTAAAAGAGCGGCCTAATTTATTTCTTTTTTTATCCTTACTATTTGGAGTTTTGGGAGTGTTGATGGTTATGAAGCCGGGGTTTGATAACTTTAATATCTTCTTTTTAGTCGTTCTTTTGAATGCACTTTTGATATCGTTGACTACACTTTTGGTCAATAAATTTAATGATCTTACTAGTCCAGAGGGTTACTTTGTGTATGGAGGAATTTTTGTTCATATGTTTGCGGCGATACTTTTTATATTTGATCCTAAGATGTTTGAATTCAAAACTATTATTTTGATGGTTTTTGCTTCCTTAGTGGTTAACGTTGCAATTTTTTTACTTGTTTTAGCGTTCCAAAAGGCTCAGAATTTTTATGGTTCTATTTCTTGTTTAAATTATGTACAAATTTTCTGGTCAGTAATAATTAGCGTAGCTGTATTTGGGCAAGTTTTAGATTATATTTCGACCTTTGGTGCGTTACTAATTGTGTGCAGTGGACTTTTGTCTTTGCCTGCGCAATCAAAACAAATTTCTCAATCAAACTCAGGTTAGTATCAGTTTTTGCATCCAATATTTTTTTATGCTTAACTAAGTGATTTGGTAGAGGTATTGGAGTTAAAAAAGTTATGATAGATTCTAAAGTATTTTCCGATTTACAAGGCACTGAACTTAGTGATTTTTCTAAAAAACCAACAACTCTGACAAATGGCCAGCAGGAGGCCTCGAAAGAACTTTGGGCCTCTGCTGATGGAAGGATAAGGGCTGGAGTATGGGAATGTACAGAGGGTCAGTTTACTGCTGACCGAACAAAAATTGCCGAGTATTGTCATATTATTTCAGGATCTGCGATCGTGGAAAATGAGAATGACAAGACCCGTCGTTCGATAACAACTGGGGACCTTCTAATTCTTCCAGTTGGTTGGAAGGGTACATGGACAATTACAAGTCATATGAGAAAACTTTATATATTAAGTGAATCTTGATGGTGTTAAATAATAGTTTTTGAATAAGGTTTCAGAATATGCTGACAAAATCTACAATCACAACATCTCTTGCGTTTCTAGTCTTTATTAGTAGTTTCTTTTTTGAAAAGTATAATGGTATTTTATCAAGTATCGGTCTTTTTGCTCTTTCTGGAAGTATTACTAATTGGTTGGCCGTACATATGTTGTTTGAAAAGGTACCATTTTTATATGGTTCAGGGGTAATTCCTGCTCGATTTTTAATGTTCAAAAGTGCGATTAGAGACCTTATTGTAACTCAATTTTTTGACTCAAAAAGAATAGAAAGCTTTTTGGTCAATATAAGCCCTACGTCTAATCATGAGTTTTTAAATTCGATAGACTATAATCATATATTCGATGAATTAATAGAAGCAATTACTGTGTCAAAAATAGGTTCAATGCTTCAAATGATTGGTGGTGCAAAAGCACTTGAACCTCTAAGGGAGCCAATCATCAGCAAATTAGATTCTGTAGTGAAAAAATTAATATCACAACAATTAACCGACTCAAAAAAAACTAATTTATTGAAGTCATTAACCGCTAGTATTGAAGAAATGATTGATGCACGGTTAAATGAACTTTCGTCGGAGGATGTTAAGTCTATTGTTCAAAAAATGATTAGGGAGCATCTAGGGTGGCTAGTTGTTTGGGGTGGAATTTTAGGCGGCCTCATTGGATTACTGGTGGAGCTGTGGGCGATTTAATAAAAAGCGACAATAAAGGTTTAGGATGTTAGCTTCGAACTATGACTTAGTTGGATAAATTTTAGCAATGCGATTTTTAATTTTTATTATTACAGTGATATCTGGTCTGTTATCTACCGCTTGGTCAGGTACAATAGTTGATATTAAATCAGGAAAGTTTAATTCGTTGATAGTGAGATATCGCGTAGACAATGAATCTACTAATACAAAGGTACAGTGCAGTGTTAAAAGTGAGAGTGGGGACCTGATTGGTTTGGGTATAGCTAAACGGGAAGATAAACTTACGAGTATCATGGTTGGTATTCCTGAAAAATCTCTAAATTCATTGATGGATGTGGCGTGTGAAGAAAAATAGATAAAATTGGTATTAAATAATAAATAAAACTATTTATAAGAATGGCTTTAATCGTATTATTTTTTTGCCTATAAGTCAGGATTTAATGATTAAAAAATTATTGTTTGTTTTGGTGCAATCATTTCTTAAAGTTAAGGGTTCATAAAATCGATATTAAAACTGTTAAGGTTTATGATCAGAAAAGTGATGACTATGTGAGCTTAGTGAACAGACCACCAAGCGAACCACTTATCGCTTTTGCAAAAGCTGTGAAACCAGGCGGGTTGGTCCTGGATCTTGGTTGTGGCCCAGGCATGGCGGCAGCCTTCATGCGAGATAGTGGGTTGGAGCTAAACGCAGTGGATGCTTCCAGTGCGATGATAAAAATTGCGAATGAGCGCTATAGTTTGAATGCAAAAAAAATGAACTTTTCAGATGTTTGCGGAGAAGAAGTATATGACGGTGTCTGGGCTAATTTCAGCCTTCTTCACGCAACAAAAAGAGACTTCAAGAAACATATAAAAATAATATATAATGTTCTAAAGTCTGGAGGTGTCTTCTCTATTGGAATGAAGTTGGGCATAGGTGAAAGACGCGATGATCTTGGTAGATTTTATGCATACTATAATCGCTCTGAGTTGCTCCAACTTCTAATAGATCTGGGGTTTGTTTTAAAAATGGAGTATCTTGGCGAAGAACTTGGGTTGGCTGGTACGGTTGAGCCTTGGATAACGGTGAGGTTAAATAAGTAATGGAGCATTTTTTTCATATTGGCAGTCCTTATCAAACTTAGTAGAAGTAACTTATTGTTAAAATGATTTGTTGGAGATATTTATGGAATCAAATGAAATAGTATGCGAAGCCTGTCTTCCGGATGCTCAAAAAGTATCAAATGGAGACCTTGATACTTTTCTTAATGAGAATAGTAGCTGGCAACTATTGAATGATGATGATGTGCAAAAATTGGGAAAGAGCTATAAATTTCAGAACTTTATCCAGGCACAAGGATTTACTTCAAGTATTGGCGATATGGCTGAGAAAGAGGGGCATCACCCAACTATTACATTAGAATACGGTATGGTGACTGTCAGGTGGTGGAGTCATAAAATAAGGGGGCTTCACAGCAATGACTTGTTGCTCTCGTTAAAAACGGATGAAATTTATGAGGTATGCCCAAAATGAAGATGCGCCAGCTAGGACAGTTGAAAACAGACATTTCACCAATTGGTATTGGCGCAATGTCTTTTGCAGATTTCTATGGCAAAGCAACCAACGAGCACTCTAAGGAAGTTTTGTCTACCGCGATGGATCTTGGGGTGAACCATATTGATACCTCTGATATTTATGGAATGGGTATCTCTGAAGAGCGTATTGGTCAATTCCTAAAGAAAAACCCGAGTGCAGTTGAGTTTTTTAAAATAGCTACGAAGGGTGGCATTGAGCGTGATGCATTGGGTAACAATCGGTTTAACAACTCTAAAGAACATTTAACTGAAGCTCTAGATAAATCCTTAAAAAGACTTGGTGTGGATTCTGTTGAGTTATATTATGTGCACAGACGAGAGGATGGTAGATCCATTGAAGAGGTTACTGAGACCTTGTCATCGTTTGTTAAACACGGCAAAGTAAGGCAAATTGGTTTTTCAGAAATTTCACCAAATTCATTGACAGAAGCATCAGCTGTTCATCCTATTGCAGCGGTCCAATCGGAATATTCTTTATCAACGCGGTACCCTGAGCTTGGGTTGCTGCAGCGCACTAAGGCATTGGATTGCTCATTGGTTGCTTTTAGTCCTGTTGGTCGTTCTTTGTTAACAGACAAGCCTCATGATTCTAAAAAAGCTCAAACAATGCCGTTTCTCAAAGAAAACCCTAGGTTCCTAGAACCAAATCTCAAAAAAAATATTAAGGCCTCTGAACAATTTAGGTCACTTGCGTTTGACCTTGGAGTTACGGCCGCTGGCCTTGCATTGGCTTGGCTTCTTCATGCTGGCACTCATATTTTGCCAATACCTGGAACCCGATCCGCAACCCATTTGAAGACAATGGTCGAGGGGTCAAATTTAATGCTGTCTGCTGACCATCTCGATGCTATTGATAAAGCACTACCGGTGGGGTGGGCATTTGGAGATAGATATTCAATAAATCAATGGATAGGTCCAGAAAAATACTCTTAAACCTGTATTTTAATAGCGAGATTTTAAATTGGATCTAGATTCTAATGAAATAGCTAGGGTCGTTTACCTTCTCTTAATTCTCGCTTCCGTTGGTGGATGGGTAATAGTGTCGGCAAAACGCGACTTAGGTCGAACTTTGCAAAGAGCGCTAATCTGGATTTTAATATTTTTTGGCTTTTTTGGAGCCTATGGTATCTGGGAAGACGTCTCGGGTGGTTTTAAAAAAGATAAAGAATATTCCAAAATTAGTGAAAATGTTTATCAAATCAAAAAATCTTCTAATGGACACTTCTACTCCAATGTAAGGATAAATAATAAAAATATAACTTTTCTTGTCGATACTGGTGCAACTAAAACATTGCTCTCACTAAAAGATGCACAATCAATTGGAATACCTACTGCTCGCTTAAACTTTGTGAATCCAATTCGAACAGCCAATGGTGTCAGCTATTCTGCAACTCATCGAGTTAAAGACTTCGAATGGTTTCAAAATACGCTGCAGGCTATGGATATTCAAATAACAGATGGAAACCTCTTCCAATCTTTGTTAGGCATGGATATTATTGAGCAGTCTGAAACCTTTCTCATTTCGGGAGACATTCTGGAGATTAGCTTTAAATGATTGTTTTTAATATTTAAAAATTAAATTTTGTATAAAAATAGGAAACTAATGAGAGAATATGTTAGAACCGTTCCTGACTATCCAATACCAGGAATTCAATTTCGAGATATAACCCCTTTGCTCCAAGACAGCACTCTTTTTGCTCGGGTAGTGAATGAAATGACTGAGCCTTGGAAAAATATGGAGATCGATGCGATTTTAAGCATTGAAGCTCGCGGGTTTATAATGGCTGGGGCTATAGCCTATAAACTTGGTGCCGCGTTCGTACCATTGAGGAAACCAGATAAATTACCTGGAAAAACTTTTGGTGTCTCGTTTGATCTTGAATATGGAAAGACTGAGATGCACATCCATCAGGATGCTCTTGAGAAACATGAAAGGCTTTTGATTATTGACGATCTCTTAGCGACGGGTGGAACTGCCCTTGCGGCTGTAGAGCTCCTCGAAAAATTTCCAGGAAAGACGTTACTTGGCGCAGGATTCATTATTGACTTGCCTGAACTCGGGGGTGCGCAAAGATTGGCAGAAAAAAATATTGCTATTCATTCATTAATGGAGTTTTAGTTTGGTGTCTCAGTTTATATTAATCACCTTCAGTGTGAGTGCTTCTCGGTTTTCTTAGAGCCTGATAATGTAGCGCCCTCTGTTACCGTAAAGACAATCTCGATCTCTAAATTATTATTAAAAAGGAGTGTTGCGGGAATTTCTTCGCCAAGTAAAAGTGGTCGGTTAATTCCTACTATCATAATATGAAAACTGCCCGGTTTTAAAATTAGTTCTTCATGAGCAGGGATGTCTGCCTTCATGATGTGGTTCATCTTTACAATCCCGTCATCATCTGTTGTCGTTTGATGCAGCATTGCTTTAGCTAATGTCATTGAAATACCTTTAAAAATAATTTTTACAGCGCCATGGTTTTTAATTGAAAAATAGCCAGCAGCTGATTTTGCACCCTTAAACGGTTTGCTTATAATTGGATGGTTGATTTCAACTGTCCCTTTAGTGAAATCGCGTGTGAGACCTATATTTATTGGCAAAATCATAGACATCAGTGCTAACAGAATTACAGCTATTATTTTATAAAAAATATTTAGCATTTATGACTTATACTCCCTCTTAGACTTACCTTCTTGGTGCTATCATCTGACATACTTCCATAGATAGAACAAGCTCACTTTTTTGGTTCTTCGCTTCAAAAACCATAATTATTATACCTATATTCTTGTTTGTTTTTGATAAGCGCTTTGATTTAATTTCTCTAAAAAGTGTAATTTTATCGTTGGGCCTTACAGGTTTGACCCAATTAAGTTTTTCTATGCCAGGGGATCCAAAGCTAGCAGTTTCAAGCAAGTAGCTATCACAGATTAGACGCATCATTTCCGCACAGGTTTGCCATCCACTAGCAATAATACCGCCAAAAATTGACTGAGTGGCCTCTTCGTCATTTGTATGGAATAATTGTGGATCATATTCTTTTGCAAAAGATATAATAGTATCTTTTGCAAACACTTTTGAACCAAGTTCAGTTTTTTCGCCAGGAATAAAATCCTCCCAATAATATTTAATTGTCACGTATACCTCTCTGAATGTTTATTTATATTTTTGTCCTTACATTAATTTTGCTAGGCAGCTAGTGGTTTTTGTTGAGTCAAAAAATAATTAAGATAGGTTTTTTATTTAAATTTTCACCTTTGCTTTTGTAGTTATTCGTGGGAATGTAGTAAATACCAAATAGGAGTAAGAACCTTGAACAATCAAAAAATTGATCGTAAAATTGCAGTGATTTTTGCTACAGATGTCGTGGGCTTTAGTACGTCTATGGAGGTAGATGAAGACCAGACGTTGAAGAATTTTCGGGCATGCAAAAATATTTTAGAAGATCTATTTACGGAACATAGTGGGCGCATTTTTAATACTGCTGGTGACTCTGTTTTGGCAGAATTTTCAAGTGCTGTGTCAGCAGTAATTTGTGCCAGCGAGTTTCAAAAGCTCATTCAGGAACGCAATAACTCTAGTTCTCTTCCTCAAAATGGTAAAATGGAATTCAGAGTCGGCTTAAATATGGGCGATGTTATAGTAGAGGGTACCAACCTTTATGGTGATGGAGTTAATGTGGCCGCTCGTTTAGAAGCACTTGCTCAGCCGAATGGTATCTGCCTATCTAAGAGTATCCATGATTTTGTAAATAAAAAGACAGAGTTTTTGTTTGATGATTTAGGCGAACAGAAAGTTAAGAATACGAACGTTCATGCATTTGATATTGTCGTCGATCCTAATGCCAAGAGACGTGAGAAGGTAAATGTGGAGAAACCTGCAGAGCAGGAGTCTAAACCACCTGCGATAGCTGTGCTGCCCTTTTTAAATATGAGTGGAGATCCAGAACAAGAGTACTTTGCTGACGGTATTACCGAAGATATTATTTCTAATCTTTCTCTATGGAAAACATTTCCAGTCATTTCGAGAAATTCGAGCTTTAGTTTCAAGGGACAGTCAATTAAGGCGTCCGAGATAGCTGAAAAGTTAAATGTAAGATATATCGTCGAAGGCAGTGTTCGAAAAGGTGGCAATAAAGTTCGTATCTCAGCTCAGTTGATCGATGCAACGTCAGACGCAAATTTATGGTCAAAACGATGGGATAAATCATTAGATGATATTTTCGAGGTTCAAGACGAGGTTTCATCTGCGATTGCTGCAATGGTTGCTCCGGTCGTAAAAGGGCAGGAGCAAGTAAAGCTGGCAGCTCGAAAAAGTGTAAATATGACGGCTTGGGATTATTACCTTAGGGCTTTAAGTGCCTTTAATAATGATGAGGGCTCTGATACCGTAACCGAGCTTTGTGACAAATCGATCGAATTGCAGTCAGATATTTCAGATCCCTACGTACTTTATTGTCGTGTTCTGGTAAATGATATTCTTAATGGTGACAGTGACATGCAGGCAAAACGTGCGGATAACGAGGCGAAGTTACATAAGTTTGCAAAAATCGCTTATGAATTAGACGGTGAGAATCCTGATGCTGTGATCGTTTACAGTCGCTCTTTTAATATTAAAAAGGATTATGATAAAAGAATTGAGTTGGCAAAAAAAGCTATTGAATTAAATCCTAATCATGCTGGTGCTAATTTTGATTATGGTCTTGCTATCACTAATTTAGGCGACTTTGAAGGAGCCTTGGCGAGCATTACAAAAGCAATGGAGTTAAACCCAATGCAACAAAGAAACTTTAAGAATTTTCTTCCACTGGTCTATATTGGTCTTAAAGATTTTGAGTCTGCGATTAAATGCTATGACGAATCTGAGGAAAATGGCCCTTTACAGACTGGGGTTAAGAGTATGAAGGCCGCTGTTCTAGGTCACTTAGGCAGAATCGACGAAGGTAAAGTCGTGTTAGCTGAATATCTTGAGGTGCGTACTGCGGTAAAGACATTAAAGGACTACGAAAACTTCGCTCCAACGATAATAAAAAGTATATTACTGGAGGGTTTGGAAATATTGGGACTGCCAAAAGGCTAATGGCAAAAAACGCTTATAGAAGTAAAACTTCTTGATTCAGTGACCAAATTTTCATATAAGATAAGTTGTATCGGGAGACATTGTAATTAATCTCAAGGCCGAAGGAGCAACCGCCTCGGAAACTCTCAGGCAAAAGGACCGATACTGAGTAAAACTCTGGAGAGAGACCTTTAAGGTCCGCCGAAGGGATAACAATCTCAGGCAAATGGACAGAGGAGGCGTGAAAATGGTGACCATAAGTCACCGTATGGAAGGTTGAAAAATTACCTTTGGAGTAGCGCTATAATGAATGACATGAAAAAGACGATTTTGTTTGATTTGCACGAGAGCTTAAGGGCAAAATTTGTCTCATTCGCTGGGTATCAGATGCCAGTACAATATCCTAGTGGCGTAATGAAGGAACATCTTCATACCAGGTCCGCAGTAGGCTTGTTTGATGTAAGTCACATGGGACAAATTAAAGTCAGTTCAAAGACAGGTGGTTTGCTTGAAACTGCGGCCTGTTTAGAAGAACTTTTGCCAAGTGATTTATTTGGATTAGAAGAAAATAGACAGTGTTATTCTTTTTTAACAAATGAGCGTGGGGGGCTTTCTGATGATTTAATGATAGCCAATCGTGGGGATCACTTTCTTATTGTTGTGAATGCATCTCGGAAGATCGATGACTTTAATTATTTAAAGTATAAGATTGGGGATAGGTGTAGAATGGAATTGCTTGAGGATCGAGCACTATTGGCTCTGCAAGGGCCGTTGGCAGGAGAAGTCTTAAAAAAATACTCCAAAGAGTTTTCTGGAATGTTTTTCTTAGATGTAAGAACTGTGAGTCTATTAGGTTCTGAATGTTGGGTTTCGCGATCTGGTTACACTGGAGAAGATGGGTTTGAGTTATCAATACCCAATAAAGATGTTGATCGAATTGCGAAGGAGCTTCTTTCCAATAGTGAGGTGATGTCAATCGGTCTGGGGGCAAGAGATAGTCTTAGGCTTGAGGCCGGTCTTTGTCTATATGGGCACGATTTAAATGAAAAAATTACTCCGATCGAAGCGTCGTTGAACTGGGCTATTCATAAGGAACGAAGAATCGGCGGACGTAATATGGGTGGATTTATTGGTGATGAAGTTATTCTTTCTCAACTAGAAGAAGGTAGTAATATAAAACGAGTAGCATTGCTTCCGGTCGATCGTGCCCCAATGAGAGAGGGTTGTCTTTTATTTGAAACGTCTGAAAGTACCAAAAGCATTGGCCATATTACTTCTGGTGGATTTAGCCCAACATTGCAAAAACCAATATCTTTAGCTTACATTCAAATTGAATTAGCAACCGAAGGCCGTGAGATTTTTGCAGAGGTGCGTGGAAAGCGGATGATTGCGATTGTTTCCAAACTTCCGTTTGTGCGCACTAAATATAAATTAAAGAAAAAGGAGTAGGCAATGAAATATACTGAAGAGCATGAATGGCTGAGACTTGAAGGACAAGTTGCAGTGGTGGGAATTACAGAACATGCGGCAGAACAACTTGGGGATTTAGTCTTTGTTGAGCTACCAGAGATTGGTACTGAAGTTTCAAAGGATGATGAGGTTGTGGTGATAGAGAGTGTGAAGGCGGCCTCTGATATACTTGCACCACTTTCCGGTAAAATTTTAGAAGTTAATGAGTCCATAGTTGAAGATCCTAGTTTAGTTAACTCTGATCCTGCTGGCCAAGGTTGGTTTTTTAAAATTGAGGTTCAAGATATGGGAGCCTTAGACATGATGATGTCTAAGGATGAATATGATAAGTTTATAAGCTAAAACAACAGATAGAATTTTTGAGTTGGGAGTATTGTATGCCGTTTAAACCTACAAGCTATTTACCGTATGATTTCGCGAACAGGAGACATATTGGTCCGTCGGTAGAGGAAATATCCGATATGCTGGAGTTGTTAGGAGTAAAAACTCTTGATGAGCTAATTGATGACACTGTACCAAATAAAATTCGTCAAACGACCCCCCTTAAGTGGGAACGCGCTAAATCAGAGCGAGAAGTCTTATACCACTTAAGGCAAACTGCTTCAAAAAACAAAGTGCTTATTTCTTTAATAGGGCAAGGCTATCACGGGACCGTGACACCGCCCGCGATACAACGAAATATCCTAGAAAATCCAGCGTGGTATACTGCTTATACACCCTATCAACCTGAGATCGCTCAAGGTCGATTAGAGGCACTTTTGAATTTTCAAACGATGGTCTCTGATTTAACTGGTCTTGATATAGCCAATGCGTCTTTGTTAGATGAAGCGACTGCCGCTGCCGAGGCTATGGTCATGGCACAACGAGTGTCAAAGTCTAAGTCGAACAGACTTTTTGTGGATGAAAATTGTCACCCACAAAATATTGCTGTTTTGAAGACGAGAGCAGAACCAATTGGTATAGAAATAGTTGTAGATAGTGTCGAAAAAACAGATTTTAATGATAATATTTTTGGTGCGATCTTCCAATATCCGGGTACATATGGAAGCCTTAATGACTTCTCCCAGCAAATTGAGGCGTTGCACTCATCTGGTGGAATTGCCATCATTTCTGCGGATATTCTGGCACTGACTATATTGAAGGAGCCTGGCGCAATGAATGCGGATATTGCAATTGGCTCAACACAGCGCTTTGGTGTTCCTGTCGGTTTTGGAGGACCGCATGCGGCATACATAGCAACCAAAGACGCATATAAAAGGTCACTTCCTGGTCGTATCGTTGGGGTGTCCGTTGATAGCAGAGGAAATAGAGCCTACCGGCTAGCGCTTCAAACTCGAGAGCAGCATATAAGAAGAGAGAAAGCTACTTCGAACGTCTGTACAGCACAGGCGTTACTGGCTGTTATGGCTTCTATGTATGCAGTGTTCCATGGCCCGGAGGGGCTCAAAGCGATAGCGCAGAGGATTCATCGTAAAACTGTGCGTTTGGCTATTGGTTTGGAAGAGGCGGGATTTGATTTAGGACAAGATAATTTTTTTGATACTATAACTGTTGATGTTGGAAGGGCTCAAAATGTTATTATGAGAGCAGGTGTGAGCGAGGGTATTAATTTCCGTAAGGTGGGTGATACAAAAATTGGAATTACTCTTGATGAGCGTACTCGTCCAGAGACAGTTGAATCTGTCTGGAGAGCGTTCGGTATTGAACGTAAAGATTCAGATTTTGATCCTAATTATCGAATACCTGAGAGTCTTATTAGAAAAACAGAATACTTAACACATCCAGTTTTTCATATGAATAGAGCTGAGCAAGAGATGACACGGTATATGCGGCGACTTTCTGATCGGGATCTAGCGCTTGATAGAGCTATGATTCCGCTAGGTTCGTGCACAATGAAGCTGAATTCAGCTGCTGAAATGATGCCAGTGAGTTGGCGTGAGTTCTCACTAATTCATCCTTTCGCTCCAAAAGATCAAACCCTAGGGTATATGGAGATGATAACTGATCTGTCAGATAAATTGTGTCAAATTACAGGTTATGATGCGATATCGATGCAACCAAACTCTGGTGCCCAAGGCGAATATGCGGGTTTATTAACAATTCGGTCATATCATAAAAGCAATGGTGAGGCGCATAGAAATATCTGCTTAATTCCAGATTCTGCCCATGGTACGAACCCAGCGTCAGCTCAAATGGTTGGATATAAAGTAGTTCCAATATCTTCTCTTGATAATGGAGATATCGATTTAGTTGACTTTGCAACTAAAGCTCAAGAGCACTCGGGTAATCTTGCTGCATGCATGATCACTTATCCATCGACCCATGGAGTTTTTGAAGAAACAGTAACAGAGGTGTGCAAAATCACTCATGACTATGGTGGTCAGGTTTATATTGATGGTGCAAACATGAATGCTATGGTTGGTATCTCCCAGCCTGGAAAGATTGGTGGTGATGTAAGCCATCTAAATTTACATAAAACTTTTTGTATTCCTCACGGTGGTGGAGGTCCAGGTATGGGCCCCATTGGGGTTCGGTCACATTTAAAGCCGTTCTTACCAAAAGATCCTAATTCACAAGATACGGATAATGCTGTATCCGCTGCTGCCTTTGGATCGCCTTCACTATTACCAATTAGTTGGGCCTATATTTTAATGATGGGTGGTGAAGGGCTGACTCAAGCAACTAAAATAGCTATTTTAAACGCTAATTATATTGCAAAGCGCTTAAGTGGCTCATTTAAAGTGCTCTTCAAGGGACCAAGTGGCCGAGTAGCACATGAATGTATAATTGACACGAGGCCAATGAAAGAAAAAAGTAATGTAACGGTGGATGATGTTTCAAAGCGGCTTATTGATTGTGGGTTTCATGGTCCTACTATGAGCTGGCCAGTGCCAGGAACTTTGATGGTGGAGCCAACAGAATCAGAGACAAAATCTGAGATTGATCGGTTTTGTGACGCAATGCTTGCAATTTATTCTGAATATGAGGACATCGAGTCAGGAAAAATTGATGCTGAAAATAATCCCCTGAAAAACGCTCCTCATACGGTTGAAGACTTAATTGGTGATTGGAATCGGCCCTACAGTCGAGAGCAAGCCTGCTATCCGCCAGGAGCTTTTCGGGTTGACAAGTATTGGTCACCTGTGAACCGAGTTGATAATGCTTATGGTGATAGAAATTTGGTCTGCTCCTGCCCATCCATGGAAAGCTACAAATAGAGGTAGCTTTTAAGAATTTATTTTGAATATGAAAACTCTTTGATCCAAGGCTCGAGGGTTTCAATTATGCAACTAAGGTTTTTTGAATAGTTTTTCCATCGACCGTCTGCGTGGCTATATAGTTTTTCTGTAACTTGACTGTAGCTTGGGGTCTTTATTTGGCTTCTAGCCAGGCCAGTTTTATGAAATTCAAGCATTTTTGGTTCCCAACTTAAGTCAAGAAAATTCACTATTTTCTTCGAAGTTCCCTCCAGGTCAGAGATTAAATTCTCATACTTAACTATTTCAATATTCATATAAACATTTTTTAAATATACCGTCCAAAGTTTCATTATATTTGAGTATAAATTTGCGGTATTTGTTAGATCTAAGAAATTTACCATAGCCGCGTTTAATTCAAAATTCTGCATGAAACAGCTTAAGACGCAATCGCAGGGATGTCTTAGCATAAAAATGAATTTAGCGTTTGGAAATATTGCGTTTATTATGGGTACATGTATGAGATTTAAAGGAAACTTATCAACGATAACTTTTTTACTTTTATAATTCGGACAACACTTTTCTAATTCGGCGATATAAATTTTTCTTAAAGCGTCTAGCGTATTTTTCGATAATGATGCTATTACTTTATGGTCAATAGGTTTACCAAGGTGAGCAACAACGGTGTCAACAATAGGTTTCTCCTCAATCACATTAATCATTGGATGACTGCGGAGGACAGTGTCAAGCAAAGTTGTTCCGGACCTTGGGAAACCAATAAGAAAGATTGGAGTTATGGCCCTTTTTACTAAATCTGGTCTTTGAGTTCTCAGATCTACTTCTTTAAAGTTCTCCGTCAGCCTTACAACATTTTGTATGTAACCTTCACCACAAATTCCAGTTGCCTCAGCTAGTGTTTCGACATTAGTATTCATTGACTCAAAGTTTAAGTAGGCTTTCGGGTAATCTCCTGTATGGTCAAAGCTTTTTCCCATAAGCTCATGTAAAACCGTCACTTTAGCTTTTGTAAGTTTATTAAGAGGTACCCTTCTGAGGATTGAAAGACATTCTCTATAATTTTTTTTCCTAAATTCTAATTGACCTTTTTTTAGTAGGATTGAGGGGTTATTCTTTGTGGCTACTAAAGCAATCTCAATTATTTCCTCAAATTTCTCCAGTTTATTTGTTTTGTCATAGATTTCGCATAAATTATAATATGGCTCAACGGTTTTTGAATTAAAAAAAATTGCTAGTTTGGTGTGATAAATAGCCTTTTCTAACTGATCAATTTTAAAATAGAGCTTTCCTATATTCGTGTGTACTTCGGGGTTCATATTCTTAATTGATAAAGCTTGAATAAAAGCTTTCTCGGCTGCATGACTTTTGCTTTGGCCGTCTAATGCTAAACCTAAGTTGTTAAATGCCTCAGAGTTATAAGGATCAAGTTTTTGTGCATTAATCGCAGACAGTTCTGCTTTTTTAAAATTTAAGTTATCGTTGTAAACTTTTGCAAGATTGCAATGGTAAACTGGATTTTGAGGTTTTGCCTCTATTGCTAAAATATAAATTTTTATAGCCTCATCAAAGTGACCTATATCTCGCAATACATTAGCTTTATTATTTAAAAAACTCGCATTTTTAGGTGCTTGTCGAATGGCTTCATTATAGTACTTTAGTGATAAATCCCAATTTTTCAAAGAGCGATAGATAATACCAAGAGTGTTTGAGAGATCTGGATTAGATCTGTTACGTTTGCTTAGTTTTAAGCCTTTCGCCAAAGCGTCTTTCTTTTTTCCATTTTTAAAAAGATCAATAATAATTGATAACTCAGTTTTAGTAGCTATGGCAAATACTCTTCAATTTTATAAAAATTATATGATGAAGTTTGACACATTCAGATGCCTATAACAAGGTATTGTGATAGAGTAATGTTTGAAGTAGAAAACAGTTCATTTAAGTGATTAAATGTGGATCTTGAGCAATGAAAACAAAGGATACAATTTTATTAATTCATGGGTTTGGAAATAATTTTAGAGTATGGGATCAATATATCGATTTTTTCCAGAAGAATGGATTTGACGTTGTCGCCCCAAATCTTAGGTTCCATGCACCTGATGAGTCAATTTTGGGCCTGGAGAATGTAAGCTTGGTGGACTATGTCGATGACTTAGGAGCGGTCATCAAAACTATGAAAGCTGAACCCATTATAATGGGTTACTCAATGGGTGGGTTAATAACTCTCAAGCTTTTGGAACGTGGTTTTGGAAAAATGGGAATTTGCCTGGCGCCAGCAGCGCCAAGAGGTATTAATGCTCTCTCAATTTCCGTATTGCGGTTATTCTTTAGAAACTTATTAGTTTGGAGATTCTGGAAAAAAGTCCATGCCCCTCGATTTTCAGCTGCCTATTTTGGAGCATTGGGACATTTGCCTAGACCTGACGCTCAAGCAATATTTGATCGGATTTCTTCTCATGAGTCTGGGCGAGTAGGTGCTGAGATTGGATTTCCAGTATTTGATCCATACAGAGTTTCTGAAGTTGATGAAAAAAAAATTAAATGTCCAGTATTAGTGATAGGTTCATATAAGGATAAAGTAACTCCCGTCAGAATAGCACGAAGTGTAGCAAAAAAATTACTTCGAGTATCAGATTATAAAGAATACTCAACTTTTGGACATTGGCTTATGACTGGAAAAGAGTTTTCTATAGTATCCGATCATTGTCTTTTATGGATTCAAGATAAACTTGCGAAAAATTAATCGTAAAATTATGCTAGTCCATCATATACGTTAGTTTAAATGATTAAGGAAAATCAACTTTGGATTATTTCAGCTATATCGAAAGCGTAAACACATATTTTGTCGATCTAACACAAACCTATAGTGATGAGATTTCACTAGCATTTGTAGCGACTTTGTTAGTCTTATTTGGTGACAAAATAAACTCATTTGTTCGACGGCGCGTAATAAAGTGGTTCCTTTTAATAAGAATATTTATATTTGTTCTCCTCTGTGCGGTCGGTTATGGAGTCATTACAGTTACTATACATCCTTTAGTGCATGTCGGGTTTTTGAGAATCCCTCGTGATTATTCATTTATGATCGTTGTTATAAGCTTCATCATCCTTGGTGTATTGGCTGAAAGAAAAAAAATTATGTAATATAAATCAATATATTTAATTTCAAAAAGGATTTGAAATAATGAAAAAGCTTGACTTAACTGCTAACCCAATTTTTTTAGTTGCACTTGAAGTTGAGTTGCCTCCTTCAGGTTTTCCCAACTTAAACATCCAATATACAGGTGTTGGTAAAGTGAATGCAGCTTATCATACAATGAAAAGTATTCAGACCTGTAAGCCCACTATGGTAATAAATTTTGGATCTGCCGGTGCTGTTCGTTCTGATATTTCTGGCTTAGTTCAAGTGAGTAGAGTGATACAGAGAGATATGGATGTCCAAGGCTTAGGTTTTGAGCTAGGGCAGACACCTTTTGAAATTGGTGAGGATAGTTTTGAATTGGAAGATTGTTCAAAAATTGACAATAATCGTGATGGTATAAAAGTCTCGTGCAGCACTGGTGATAATTTTGTTTCAGAAGAACCAAAATTGACTTCGGATATTGTAGATATGGAGCTTTATGCTATAGCGAAAATATGCTCACGCGAA
>Ga0209425_10000784_pt1 | contig 37910 bp, 38 predicted proteins | sample COG_05_FD_184749 | JGI IMG/M metagenome (GOLD analysis project Ga0209425, IMG submission 184749) | Pelagic Microbial community sample from North Sea - COGITO 998_met_05 (SPAdes) (version 2) | ecosystem: Environmental > Aquatic > Marine > Neritic zone/Coastal water | place: Helgoland, sampling...
ACGTTGATAGGCTGGATGTGGAAGCGCAGTAATGCGTGTAGCTGACCAGTACTAATAGCTCAATTGGCTTGATTTATGCACTGAAAAAAATTTTTATAGGTATATCTGATTATGAAGAAAGTTTTAGTAATAGGATGTAACTCATTCTCTGGATCTAATTTTGTAAGTTTTTTATTAGATAATAACTACAAAGTATATGGAGTTAGCAGAACATCAAAAATAAATAAAATTTACTTAAAATACAAAAAAAATGAAAATTTAAAAAATTTTTTTTTTTATAAAATTAATTTAAATAAACAACAAGATTTAAGCAAAATAGTAACTTTAATTAAAAAATTAAAAATTTCTTACATTGTTAATTTTGCTGCTCAAGGAATGGTTAATGAAAGTTGGGAATCCCCACTAGATTGGTACAAAACCAATGTTATGTCATCAGTAGAATTAGTTGAAAAAATAAAAAAATTTAAATTTATAAAAAAATTTCTACAAATAAGTACACCAGAAGTTTATGGAGATAAAAGAGGTATTATTAATGAAAATAGTAATTTTCAACCTAGTACACCATACGCTGTTTCAAGAGCGGCATTTGATTTTCATCTGTTAAATTTACAAAAAAATTTCAATTTTCCAGTAGTGATATCAAGAGCGGCTAACGTTTATGGACCTGGACAAGCTTTGTATAGAATTATCCCAAAAACGATTATTTATTTAAATAAAAAGAAAAAAATAATTTTAGATGGTTTAGGATCGACACTTAGATCTTTTATTTACATTGATGAAGTCGTAGAAGCATATTATCTAATTTTAAAAAAAGGTAAAAATGGAAATACATACATTGTTTCAGATAATAAATTTATAACTATTAAAAAACTAGTCAAAAAAATTGCACACATGAAAAAAAAAAATTTTAATAGGTGTGTTGTTTTAAAAGAAAAAGATAGAGTTGGAAAAGATAAAATGTATAAAATTTCCAACCACAAGTTAAAAACGCAGATAAAATTTAAATTTAAGATTAACCTTGAGAAAGGTTTAAAAATCGTTGATAAATGGATTGCTAACAATATAAATTCAATAAAAAAAGAAAAAACTAGCTATACACATAAAAAGTAATTTTAAATGAATAATAAATATCTAAATACAAAAGATCTAAAAAAACTTGGAGTTAGATGTGGTAAAAATTGCCAAGTTCATGAAACTGTTATCGCTAATAATTATAAAAAAATTATTTTAGGTAGCAATGTTAGAATTGATGCTTACTCAATTTTAATTACCAAAAATATGGATATTAAGATTGGATCTTATATTCATATAGGCTCGCACTGTTATTTATCTGGCCAGAAAGGAATAGAAATGAAAAATTTCTCGGGACTTGGCCAAGGAGTTAAAATTTATTCAGTTAATGATGACTATTCAGGGATGTCACTTACAAATCCCACAACGAATTCAAAAAATCGAAAAAAAGTTGAACAAACTGGCAAAGTTGTAATTGGCAAACATGTGAATATTGGAGCAAATTCGATTGTCTTACCAAACGTAAAAATCGGGAATGGTGCATCAGTAGGAAGTTTATCTCTAGTAAAAAACAACTTAAAGGGCTGGTTTGTCTATTTTGGAATTCCTGTTTTGCCATTATTCAAAAGATCAAATGAAATTTTAAATTTAGAAAAAAACTTTCTTAAAAATGAAAAAAAAAAACAATATAGATAAAAAGTTACTTAATATCTTAGATAAAAGTCTTAAAAATTATAACAAAAAAGCAAATATAAAGATGTTTGATATTCCTTTATATGAAAAGGGTTTAATCGATTCTTTTGATTTTATAAATATAATTTCAAACATTGAAAAAGAATTTAAAATAAAAATACCAATCAATAAAATAGATGCAAAAACCACAATTAATAGTTTAAAAAATGAACTCAAATAAATTTAAAATTGGTCTTTTCGGTATAAACTCAAGCAGCGGATTAAGTCTTACAAAATATAAAAATAGATGGAAAGCAACATGGGACGAAATGTATGAATTAATTAAATTTGCTGATAAAAAAAATTTTGATTTTATTTTGCCACTTTCAAAATGGAAAGATTGGGGTGGATCAACTGAACCAAACAAAATTTCTTATGAGACATTTAATTTTTCTTCTTTGCTACTCCCTATAACAAAAAAAATATTTTTTTTTTCTACAATACATGTTCCATTTGTTCATCCTGTTTATGCAGCAAAAGTTATAAGCACCATCAATAGCGCTCATCCAAAAAGATTAGGACTTAATATTGTATGTGGCTGGAATGAAAATGAATATCAAATGTTTTATAAACAAAATGATAATTTTTCAAAGGAAAGATATTTATATGGAGAAGAGTGGGTGAAAATTTATGATAGATGCCTAAAAGTAAAAAATTTTTCATTTAAGGGTAATTTTTTTAATATTAAAAATGCTTCTGTTTATCCAAAAAATAGAAATTCAATACCTCTAGTTTCTGCAGCCTACTCAGAAGAGGGAAGAAAATTTGCAATGAAAAATTGTAATTATTTATTTACAATGTTTGAAAATTTTCAAAGAACAAAAAAATTAAATGAAGAATTGATTTCTAGAGCAAAAATAAATAAAAAAAACATTAAAATTTTTACTCCAATACATATAATTTGCAGGAAAACTGAAAGTGAGGCTGATGATTTTCATGATTATTATTCTATTAAAAAAAAAGACGAAAAAGCTGTAAACAATTTTATTAATAATGTAGCAGTCGCAAATAAAAAAACACTTCATAAAATAATGAAATCCAAGTCTAACATTATAGCTTCTTCATGTGGGTCTAAAATTATAAAAGGTAATCCAAAACAAGTTGCTGAACAGTTAAGAGAATTAAAAAATGCTAAATTTTCTGGAGCAGCATTTAGTTTTGTAAATTATTTGGACGAAATAAAATTTTTTACCAAAAAAGTTTTATCCCAAAAACCTTTTGATTAACTATAAAAAGTTTTTTTTAACTCAACCCTGTTTACTTTAAAGTTTTTATTAATTGGAAATTTTTTGAGAATTTTTATTTGTTTAGGTATCATATAATTCGGCAGCACTTTTTTGAGTTGGTTTTTAACAAAAATTTCTGTTAAAGAATCTGACTCAACACACGCACAAATATATTTTTCATATTTATCAATTTCTTTTGCAAAAATATAAGTATTTGTAACAGACTCAATTTTTCTAATTTTTTTTTCTATTTCAAATAACTCAACTCTATATCCAGATATTTTTACAATACTGTCTGATCTACCTAAAACAAAATATTTTTTTTCTTTTAATTTAACCAAATCATTTGTCTTATAGTAATTTTTGTTACCAATAACTTTAAAACTTTCTTTATTTTCATGGTTATTTAAATACCCCAATGAAAGTGTAGAACCACCAATATATAAAATCTCATCAATAATTTTTAAAAAAACACCCTTAAAAGCACTTCCTATTGGTACAATATTGATATTTTTAATGGCATTCATATCAGATTTATTAAATTTATAACAAAAAACCCAAGGAGAGAGCTCTGTACTGCCATAACAATTATAGATATTTTTTGTAAAATTTTTTTTATATAAATAATTCAACATTTCATAATAAAAAGGCTCACCACAAAGAATTAATATTTTTAATTTAAATTTTTGACTAATCTTTTTATAATAATTTCTAACTCTATTTATCGTTGTTGGGACAGTAACTAATGTATTAACATTATTTTGAATTGCATGATCAATAGGAAACAATATGTCTTTTGTATCAATTCCAGGTGAGATAATTCCCTTTAGATAAATACATGGGAACAATATGTTTAAAGATATGATGAAAGAAATATCATGGTAATCACCAAAAACTAATTTTTTTTGGTTTTTATATATTTCTGAAATTTGTTGCTGTAAAGAATGAATAAAGCCCTTATAAGATATTTGAACCCCTTTTGGTTTGCCAGTTGATCCTGATGTAAAAAAAATCATAGAAACATCATTATTTTCTACTCTTGGAACTTTTATCTTGGTGGTTGATTGAGAGTCTTTTATTTCATCGAAAGTGATAAATTTTATTTTTTTTTTTTTTAAGTAATTTTTAACTCTTAACATTTTTAGTGTACTTATTTTTTGAATAATAAATAAATCTGGTTTTAATTCCTCAATAATTTCAAATATTCTGAGTTCGGGTGATGATGTAGAAATTGGAACCCAAATATTCTTTGTCAAAACAACCCCTAAGCTAGTTGCATAAAGTTCAAAACATTTATCAGAAATGATACAAATCTTATTTCTTTTTTTTGGCAAAAAATTTAAAATATTTGAAAGTTTAAGAATAAAAATTTTAAGATCACTGTAAGTATATTTATTCTTATAGTATCTATAAAATATATCCTTCGATTCTAAATTTCTTACTATTTTATTAAAGAATTTATTGACCATTGTATAAAGATATAAAGTTATATCTTGTTGAGAATAGTTATCAACTTGATTTAACTATAAAAAAAAAATATATAGTGGCAATGAAATTAGGCTATTTTACGTTTCCAATACATCCAAAGAATAAACCATATAAAGCGTCTTTAGATGAGGATATAAATGCAATTATTCTGGCAGATAAAGTAGGCTTTAACGAAGCTTTTGTTGGAGAACATGTGACAGACGAATATGAGAGAATCACATCAAGTTTATTATTCATCTCAGCATTAGTAAGTAGAACAAAAAATATTATGCTTGGCACAGGCACAATAAACTTACCAAACACACATCCACTACTAGTTGCTTCAAGTGTTTCTATGTTGGACCATATTTCAAAAGGTAGATTTATAATGGGAATTGGACCAGGAAGCCTAGTCTCAGACATGGAGGCTTTTGAAACTCTAAATAAAAATAGAAACGAGATGTTTATAGAAAGTATCAATCATATTCTAAAAATTTGGAAAAAAAAAGCACCATACAATATCAAAGGAAAATATTGGAATATATCAACCAAAAAAACTTTTGATAAAAAAATTTCAATAGGGACATTTCCAAAAAACTATCAAAAACCTCATCCCGAAATCGTTTGCACATCATTAAGTAGAAATTTAAATTCTATAGAGGGTTTAACGCAAAGAGGTTGGAATTTAATTAGTTCAAATTTTTTACAAAATGAAAGTTTAAAATATCACTGCGAAGGAATAAAAAAAGGACTTAAAAAAAATAATAAAAAAAATTGGAGAGTTGCAAGAAAAATATTTGTAAATGAAAAAAAAAACATAGTAGAAGATTATGTATATTCAACTAAGAGTCCTTATTATCTAGCTTTAGTACAAATAATGAAAAAATTAAAAAAATATAAAAAACTAGAAATTCTAAAAAAAAACCCAGACAATAAATATGAAAAGATTGACCCAATAAAATTATTAAGAGATTTAGTAATATGCGGAGGAGCAAATGAAGTTTCAGAAAAAATATTAAGATTGAAAAATGAAATAGGAAAATTTGATACAATTACCTATGTTGGTATAGATTGGAAAGAACCTCTATTAGCAAAAAAATCCATGATTCTAATGGGAACAAAAGTAATGGAAAAAATAAATAAAAAATAAAATAAATCTATGGATTATATTTATTCAAAAACAGTTATAGAAAAAAATAATCTAATTCCTAGAAAAATTAGTAAAAAGATAATTAATTTTATTAATTTTGAAAATAAAAGTTATGAGTCCCAAAAAGATACAAATTTAAGTAAATTTATAACATATGAAAATTTACTTGAATTAAGAAAAAAATTTCAAAAATATAAAAAAAACAAAAGGTTTATTAAGCCGAGAAATTACATGGTTTATAAGTTTATAAAAAACTTAAATTCAAAATTTTATTGTGATTTTGATAAACAAAAAACTAAGCCCGAGATGCCCCAAGTTGATGGCATAAGACTGTCTTTATCTTCAATATTGTTGAACAATCTTAACTTAATAAAAAATGATGAAATAGAGAGAAGATTAATTTTTTTTAACTCCTTTAAAAAAGTTATAGAAGAATGTAATTTTAAAAATCCAAATTTAGATGAAATAGAAAAATTTTACCTTTTACTGACTGAAGTTAAAAAAAAAAGAAAGACTCTAACTATTGTAACTCCTTGTTGTCCAGATTATTCAAAAAAAAAAATTAAAGATAAGTACGAGTTTACTTTTAAAACAATAGAAAATGGAGTTGGATTGGTTGCTCAAAGATTGGCCTTAAATATTGATCAAATACATGAGTTTTTAGATAATATGAATATTAAATACAGACATATCATTACTATCGGTGACTTTGAGGCATTTAGTAAAACTAATCAAAAAAGATTAAAATTAAATGAAAAAGAGTTTTTAAAAAAAACAAAAATAAATCAAGAAGCTATCAGTAAACATTTTATAAGATTAAAAAACACAATCACTAATAAATCTTTTGTAGATATTTTTGGAAATAAAACTCAGTGGAAAAAAACAAAAAATTATATTTTAAATAAAATTACCAATAAAGACTTTTTATGCTCAGTGCTTAAAAAAAATGAGTTAGACGAAATTTTAAAAGCTAGAATACCACTATATAAAAGATGGTATGGAGAATTAAGTAAAGATAAATATCAAAAAATACTATTTGATCAATCATCAGAATATGCGGCAATGAGTAGCCTTATAAATAAAAAATATAAACACTCTTTAGTGATAGGTGCTGATCATTTCAAAATGTCAAAATTTTATAAATTGGGATCTAATATCCCTGTATTTTATCTTAAAAAAAATTATATTACCTAATCATGATACCAAAAAAATATAATAAAGAATTAAATAAAATAGGGACAATACTTATTGATGAAAAAAACTCTTTTATTGAAAATAAAGATTTTTCTGAAATAGAAAAAAACCTTAGAAAAATTCCCAAAGAATTTATTAAAATTGGGGACGCTGGAGAAAAAAACAATGTTCATGTAAGTAGATTGATTATTGATAAAAAAAAACCAAAAATTGTTAATACCAAGCATTCAAAAAAAGTTTTAGACATATTAAATAAAAAATATTTAAGATTTTTTAAAAAAATTGTATCTAAAAGAAAGCTTTACATAAGGAGGGCTCAAGTTAACTTTATGAAAAAAAATTCGTTTGTTGGTTATCACCTGGATATTGACAGTAATCCAGATTATTTATATGCAGTAATTTTACAGTTGGGAAGTAAATTTACTGGGGGAGAATATATAGTTTACAAAAAAAAAGAAAAAAATATTTTTCGGCCCAAATATAAAAGTATAATTATTAGTGATTGTAAGATTCCACATGAAGTAAGCAAAATAAGATCCGGACAAAGAATCTCTTTTGTTTTTTTTCTAAGTAATCATTATTTAAATAATAGAAGAAAAAAATATGCAAATTAATTACGAAAAATTAACTGGATCAATCTGGTTAAATGGCAAATTAGAGAAAGCCAAAAGTGCTAAGCTTCATGTTTTAAGTCATGGCTTACACTTTGCGTCTGTCACCTTCGAGGGAATAAGAGTATATAACGGTAAAGCATTTAAATTATCAGAACATATAAAAAGATTATTTATTTCATCCAAAATGTTAGAGGTAAAGATACCCTTCACACAAATTCAGTTAGCAAATGCTTGTAAAAAAATAATAAAAATTCAAAAATTAAATGATGGGTATTTGAGACCTGTTGTTTGGAGAGGAGGTCAATCTATGGCACCAGGAATTAAAAATGCTAAAATCAATGTTGCAATTGCTGGGTGGAAATGGCCTATTTATTATTCTAACTCTGCAAAAAAAAAAGGTATAAAATTAACCACAACTAATTGGAGAAGGCCCCCTGAACAATGTGCTCCTGTAAAAAGTAAATGTTCTGGTCTTTATATGATCTGCACTTTAGCAAAACATGAAGCAGAGAAAAAAAAATTTGATGATGCATTGGTTCAAGATTTAAATGGAAATATTTGTGAAACAACAAGTTCAAATATTTTTTTTATTAGAAATAAAAAAATTGAGACGCCAATAGCAGATTGCTTTTTAAATGGAATAACCAGAAAGGTGGTTATTGAAATATGTAGAAAAAAAAAAATACAGATAAAAGAAACTAGGATAAAAATGGATAAAATAAAAAAATATGACTCTTGTTTTATTACTGGTACAGCAGCTGAAATTACACCAGTGAATAGAATTAATAAGATTAAATTCGATACTAATAATTATATTTTAAAAAAAATAATATCAGACTTTGAGAAATTAAAATAAAAAAATGTTATACGGAATTGATAACTTTGATAAGAATGGTTTTGCTTATCCTTTTAAATTAAGCAAAAAGTATAGCGACAAACAACTTAAGGAGGAATATTATAATTTTCAAAATCAGTGTAAAGAACATTTAAACTATCCTGTAAGCTTAAAACCAAATTTACTTTCAACCTTTTTTGATGAATTAGCCTTTGACAAAAATGTTATAGATGAGGTTAAAAAAATAATAGGTGATGATATCTATATTTGGTCATCTGCTTTTTTCCCAAAAGAAGTTGGAGAAGGTAAAATTGTTAGTTTTCATCAAGATAACCCATATTGGCAGTTGACAAGTAATAATGTAGTTTCTGCATGGATCGCATTAACAAAAAGTAATAAACAATCCGGTGCTCTATCGGTAGTTCCTGGATCACACAAAAATGGATTGATTAAAAATATAGATGTCAAAAATGCTAGATATTCGTATCTAAATGGAGAAAAAACAACACCTGAAAAAGATTTGCTATCTTATAGTCAAAATTTAGATGAATACATACAGAAATATCCCCCAAAACACTTAGAGTTGAGTCCCGGTGAATTCTCTATTCATCACGTTAATACAGTTCACGGAAGTGGAATTAATAACTCATCCACTCCTCGAATAGGTTTTGCAGTAAGATATATTTCTTCAGATACCAAACATCTTATTGAAAAAAAAGGAGATAGTGCAATTCATGTGTGTGGTAAAAAAAATTCATATTTTTCTGACGAGAGCAGACCAAACAAAAACTTTTCTAAACAATCTATTATAAACCACGAAAAATCGATGAAAGCTGCAGGTGCTTTTGGGAATAAAAAATATGTTTTTAAAAAATAATTAATGAAAAAAGCTAAAGAAAATTTACGTTTTTATAAAAATGGCTTCTCTTATTTGCCGACACTAAAATTTCAGAAAGAACTTAAGATAGTAAAACAAATTATAAAAAAAAATTTTTCAAAAGATAAAGAGTACTATAATCAAATCAATATAAATCAGTTTAGACAAATATCCAATCGATCACTTAAGGAAATTTACAAAAAAGTAAATATTGATGCAATTAAACTACAAATTGCTAATTATGTTTCAAAAGAATTGAATTTAAAAAATGATTTTTATGCATCGTCTTATATAACTTTGTTAATAAACAGACCAAAAAATTTAGAAAAACCAATTATTGAAAAAGAATTTCACGGTTTTCATAGAGAGAGTTTTTATGCAGGAAAAAAGAAGTTAAATTATGTAAAACATCAAATGAATTGTTGGATACCAATCTTTAATTTAAAAAAAAAACAAAATTTAATGTATGTCCCAAAATCACATAAAATTTCTGATGACAAAATAAAAGTACAAAATTTGAAAAGCAAAATAGTAAAAAAAGGTTCCATATCACATAAACTTGGATACCTTCACACACAAAAAAAAATTTTAAGTGGAGTTGATTTAGGAAAAGCTAAAAGATTTAATGTTCCAGATAATAAATTTTTACTTTTTAATGGAAATTTGATTCATGGAAATGGGGAAAACTTATCAAAAAAGATAAGATTTGCCATTGGTATAGGATTAATAAATGCGAGTTATGTGAATAACTCATTTCCATTAAATTTTAGATCTGGAGAGTCTCATTTTAAGAAAGTTGTTTGAATGTATAATTAAATAATATTAAGGATCTTCTGGTAATACATCTCTGATACTAATTCATTACCATTTTTGTTTAAATGCACAACATCATCAAAGTGAGTATCATCATCCTGTAATCCAGAAAAATTTTTGTGATGATTTACTGTATTTATTTTTGAAATTTTTTGAAAATGTTTTTCAAAAAAATTTTCATAAATTATTGGCATTACCTTATATACGTTTGAATAATAAGGATTGTAATTTTTAATCATATCTAACTCTGCATTTGAATTTTTTTTCTTAGAAAAAATAAAAGGCATTATGCCATTAATAAATTTTATGTCTTGACCATCACAAATCTTAAAAAATTGATTTAATCTAAATGTATATGCTTCATTTACAGTAGCGTAGTCAGTTTTTAATTCGACTTTCTTGAAGTTTTGATTTTTAGGATTCATAAACATTAAATCAATTTCTACATCCCTAGATTCATGTATTTTTCTAGCCCAAGGCTCACATATATCTACATAACCAAGTTTATAATTTTTTAAAATCTTGGGATCATTTATTATACCTGTACCAACATCATTACAAAAACTATGGCTTATAACTAGCTTTAGGTCAATTATAGATCCAAACTGAATAAAATTTAATATTTGATTTATAACTAGATTTCCAGGTTGGGAAAAATTAATAATTTTAAAATTTCCGAATTTCTTAACCAATTCTTGATTATTGTTTAATTTATTTTCTAGTTGGTTTACTATTGTATCTTCATCTTTAACTGTTACATCAAAACCTGTTGATCCACCAAAAAAACCAATTTTATAATGACTTTTAAACTTTTCATTAATATTATAGAAGTCATCTTTACATCTAAAACCTAATTCATTTACATTCCCCCATTTAAAGTGCCGAAATAGATATCCATATGGCCAATAATAAAATCCATAATCTGATGTCTTGCTAAGATTATTGAAGATATTTTTTTTATTAAATTTTCCGTGATCAAAATCTAAGTTTAATTTTCCAGTCATCCATTCTGTTTTTGCATCACCTAATAGATCATCATCATTAGAGCGAGGTATACTGAACCAATTTAAAATTTTTTGAAACATAGATTTGTTGATTTTTGATATATATAATGTAGTTTTTTATTATATGCCTTATTATAATATAATTAAATTTTTTTCAAGAGTTTTGCACTTATTAACTTTCAGCAGAACTATCAAAAATAAGAACCATAACTCTAACAAGAAAAAGAATTTTGTATATTCTATTTATTAAACAGTTATTTTATTAAATTACAAAAACTTTAAATCATATGAGCTACATTTTAGGTATTTCTTGCTTTTATCATGACTCAGCAGCAAGTTTAATAGGAGATGATGGTGTCTTATGTGCAGCAGAAGAAGAAAGATTCACAAGAATAAAACACGATAGTAGTTTCCCTAAAAACGCTATTAATTTTTGTTTAAACTTCAAAAACTTAAATCCAAATGATTTATCAGCTGTTGTTTTTTATGAAAATCCAAAAGTTAAATTTGATAGAGTCTCAAAATCTTTTATAAAAAATTTGCCAAAATCTTTAAGTATATTTTTAGATATTTTGAAAGGTTGGCATTCAGAGAAATTTTGGATTAAAGAAATTATTTGTAAACAATTAAATATAGATAAAAAAAAAATAATATTTTCAAAACACCATGACTCTCATTGCTTTTCTAGTCACTATACCAGTGGATTCAAAGAGTCCGTATCTCTTTCGATTGATGGTGTTGGAGAGTTTCAAACATTGCAATCAAAATTTATTGATACAAATAATAAAAATGAAAATTTACTATCAGTTAATTTTCCACATTCTTTAGGTCTTTTTTATTCTGCATTTACTGAATTTTTGGGATTTGAAGTAAATGAAGGTGAATTTAAAGTTATGGGTTTAGCTGCATATGGAAAACCAATATATGCAGAAAAAGTTGAAAAAGTTTTTTTAAACAGAAACAAAACTTCATTCGAGCTAGACATGGATTACTTTAGTTTTGAATATTCAAATCATACTAATTTAAGTAAATCTTTTATAAATGAATTTGGCGAACCAAGAAAATTTGATAGTAAATTTTTATTAGAGGATCAAAAATCTGTTTTTGATAAGAAAATTTCAAGAGAACAAATGTACTATGCAGATATTGCAGCATCGTTGCAATCAGTTTTGGAGGACCAGATTTTAAATATGACCTTAGGTTTAAGTCAAAAAAAAAAATCTAATAATATTACTTACTCTGGCGGTGTTGCATACAACGGAGTTGTAAATGATAAAATTATTAGAAATTCTGGATTTAAAAATACTTACATAATGCCAGCTGCTGGAGACAATGGGGGCTCAATAGGTTGTGCTTTAGATTATTATGTAAAAAATAATTTTTCAAAATTTAAAAATAATTTTGATAAGTTTAAATTAGACAATGTTTATCTAGGGCCACAATATGATGAAAATACATGCTTTAAATTATTAAAAAATTACAGTTTTAATTTTGAAGAATTAGATAACGACAAATTATCTGACAAAGTTGCGGAACTTTTAACAAAAAAAAAAGTGATAGGAGTTTTTAATGGGAAATCTGAGTTTGGGCCTAGGGCCCTGGGAAATAGATCTATAATTGCAGATCCTAGGACAATTTTGATGAAAAATATAATTAATAAGTCTATTAAGTACAGAGAAATGTTTAGACCATTCGCACCAGTCGTATTAGATAGTCATGCAATCAAATATTTTGAATTAGAGGGATTTGAAAACCAGCAGCCATATCAATTTATGTTATCAGTTGTAAAAGTAAAATTAGAATACATTAACAAACTAGAAGCAATCACCCATGTTGATGGAACTGCTAGAGTACAAATTTTAAAAAAATCACAAAATCCAACATTATACTCCATCATTAAAAAATTCGGGGATTTAACAGGAATATATGCATTAGTGAATACTTCCTTTAATATACGTGGAGAACCAATTGTTTGCACACCAAAAGATGCAATGGATACATTTACATGGACAAATCTAGATAATCTAGTATTGAACAATTTTATTGTTCACAAATAAATTATGAAAAGATTTTTAAACTATATCTTAAAAAATATAATTAGAATTAAGTCAAAGTTTATTTATTCTCAGGAATTAAAAAATATAAAAAAATTTATAAACAGTAAATCTGATGAAATATATTTTGTATTTGATCTTAGTTCCTCACCTATAAGAATAGGAAATTTTATAGCCGTGATAGCTTTAGCTAGATATTTTTTATTAAAAAAAAAAAAAATAAGATTTTTTTTAATAAAAGAAAAAAAACTTAAACTTTATAAAAAGTTAAGCTCTAAAAAAACGCAAGAATATTTTTTAAATTTTAAAAAAATTTTAAAAGTATTTTTAAATAATAGGGTTAATTTAGAATTTGTAAAATTTAAGAGTTTTTTAAAGATAAAGAATAACAAAACTAATTTCATTTTATTTGAAAAAAGAATACTTAATAGAAAAAGAATTGATATTTATTGTTGTTATCTAATAAATTATTTAGTTAAACTTGAAGGAAAAAAATTCTTAAAAAAATATTTAATTAGCAAAGACTCATTTAGAAAATTTAATTACAAAAGATTAAATAAAATTAAGAAAATAAAATATAATACCTTACAAATTAGATTTGATAAAACATTTGATAATAACAGAAATATTTCAAAAGAAAGATTGATTTCAGTAATAAAATTTATTTTTAATAAGGAAAAATTAAAAAATTTATTTATCATATCAGATAAAGATGGGTGTAATTTTGCAAAGAAAATTATTCATTCTTTAAAATTTAAAAAAAATATTTTTTACTCCAGAGATTATGGAAATGATATCATCAATGACTCAATATTATTGTTTTGGTCAAATAAAAATTTTAACACTCACTATTCGGGAGGTATTCAACTTTTATCAGCATTTTCTCAGCATTCATTTGAAGATTATTCTTATTTATCGCCAATAACAAGATATCAATTTTTGGATACAGTTTCTCAAGAAAAATATTTTAGCTGGCAATTTACAAATCAAAAAGTATTTAATTTCTTTGGTGGAAAACACATTGCAATTAAAAAAAAACTTTACACATCTTAATATAACTTATAACGTTCAAAAAATGAACAATAGATTTAAAAAAAAAATTTTAACAATTGATCAACTTAAAAAATTTAGAAACACTGAGAATAAAATAATTTTATGTCATGGTGTTTTTGATGTATTGCATTATGGCCATCTAAATCATTTTGAATTTGCAAAAGAAAAAGCATCAAAATTAATTGTTTCTGTAACTCATGATCGCTTTGTTAACAAAGGTCCAAATAGACCAATTAATAAGATTAATGATAGATTAAGGCTATTAGCAAGCTTAGAGATTATAGATTATGTTGTTTGTTCCCCCTACGCCTCAGCAGTTGAAATGATTGATTTTTTAAAACCCAACTATTATTTGAAAGGTGAGGAATATCAAAACATTAAGAATGATACTGCGGGAAATTTGAATAAAGAAAAAAAAATTTGTAAAAAAAATAAAGTAAAAATATTATTTTCTACTGGAGCAAATTTCAGTTCAAGTAAAATAATAAATAAATTAGATTATGAAAATTTGAAACAAAAAAAGTTTCTAAAGAGGTTAAGAGATAAAATTAATTCAAAGGAAATACAAAAAACTTTTAATTTAATTAAAAAAAAAAAAATACTAGTAATCGGAGAAACTATAATAGATCGATATATTTTTAGTGAAGTGATAGGAAAATCAGGTAAAGAACCCATGTTAGTTTTGAATGAAAAATTCAGGCATGATTATGTGGGGGGTGCTGCTTCAATTTCAAAACAAATTTTGAATTATAGTAATGATATTTCATTTTTAACATGCTTAGGTGAAAAAAAAGAACATCTAAAATTAGTGGATAATTATTTAAAAGGTGTAAGAGTTAATTATATTTTTAAAAAAACATCTCCAACAATTTTAAAAATGAGATATGTAGATGAAGCAAGTAACACAAAAATGTTAGGTGTTTATAACATTAATGACAAGCATCTCGGTAAAAATGATGAAGACAAAGTATTGAAATTATTAAAAAAAAATATTTCTAAATTTGATTTAGTTATAATTTCTGATTATGGGCATGGTTTTTTAACACAAAAAATTTCTTCGTTTATTTCAAAAAATGCTAAAAAAATTTCAGTAAATTGTCAAATTAATGCAAACAATAGTGGATTGCACACTATCCAAAAATATAAAAATCCAAACATAGTGTTAATAAATGAAAGTGAGATGAGAAATGAGATGAGAGATAAAGATAGCCCAAGCATTCTTTTAATTAAAAGATTATCTAAGCATCTAAAGGCAAAAAATGTTATTGTTACTCAAGGAAATGAAGGAGCACTTTTTTATAATAGTTCACTGAAAAAATTTATAAAGGTACCTGCTTTTGGGTCTGTTATTAAAGATAAGGTTGGATCAGGAGATTTATTTTTATCTATTTTTTCTATTATTTATCTTGTATCAAAAAATATAGAATTAGCTTTGTATGGAGCTTCTCTTTGTGCCGCCGAGACTCTTAAAGGATTTGGAAATTATAATATGTTAACTAAAGAACAACTGAAAAAAACCATTTTATATAATTTAAAATAAATTTTAATGAAAAAAATATTAGTTACTGGAGGATGTGGTTATGTGGGTACCACATTAGTCACAAATTTATTAGATTTAGGATTTAAAGTAACAGTTGTAGACACTCAATGGTTTGGAAATTTTTTAACAAAAAAAAATAAAAATTTAAAATTAATAAAAAAAAATATAAGTGATATTGACAAAATAAATTTATCTGGTCACTATGCAGTCATTCATTTAGCTAATATTGCAAATGATCCAGCAGCTTTGTTAGATTCAAGGCTTACATGGGACGTAAATGTATTATTTACAAAAAAAATAATAGAACAATCTATTAAATACAAATTGAAAAAATTTATATTTGCTAGTTCAGGCAGTGTTTATGGTATTAAAAAAGAAAAAAGGGTTACAGAAAATTTAAGTTTAGTACCCATTAGTGATTATAACAAATCAAAAATGATCGCAGAAAAAGTACTTATGAGTTATAAAGATAAAATAAAAGTTTATTGTATAAGGCCAGCCACAGTTTGTGGATTCTCAAAAAATATGCGTCTCGACGTAAGCGTTAACCTTTTAACATTTCAAGCTTTATCAAAAAAAATGATAAATGTTTTTGGAGGAAATCAAATTAGACCGAATATTCATATAAAAGATCTTTGTAATGTTTTTAAATTTTTCCTGCAAAGAAATATTGCTTCAGGAGAGTATAATGCAGGGTTTGAAAATATTAAAATTATAGATTTAGCAAAAAAAATTAGTAGATATACTCCAACAAAAATTAAGATAATAAAAAAGAATAATGATCCAAGGTCATACAGGCAAGACTCTAGTAAATTAATTCAATTGGGATTTAAGAGAAAATATGGCGTTGAGTATGCCATTAAGGAATTAGTAAAAAAGTATAAAGAGGGCTTACTAAAAAAATCAGAAAATTTTTTTAGAGTTAAATTTATGAAAAAGCATAAAAAGATAATTAAAAATTCTTAAAATATATGATTAAAAAAAACAGATGTAGAATAATTAGAAATAAAATTTTAGATTTGTCTCAAAAAGTAAATGCATTACATATCGGTGGATCTTTTTCATCAGTTGAAATAATTGAAAGAATATTTTTTAAATTAAAAAAAAAAAAAGATACTTTTATTCTCTCTAAAGGTCACGCGGGAATATTGCTCTATACAGTTTTAAATCTAAAGGGGAAAATAAGCGATAAAGAATATAATTTATACTGCACGAAAAAAGGCAAATTAGGTGTTCATCCTGATATTGGAAAATTTGGCATAACAGCTTCTACAGGATCGTTGGGCCATGGGCTAGGCATTGCAGCTGGAATGGCATTAGCAGAAAAAAATAAAAACAAATTTTTTTTTGTATTGATGAGTGATGGTGAGCTCCAAGAAGGGAGTATCTGGGAAATAGCACTTTTTATATCATCAAAAAAATTGAATAATATTGTTGTAATTATAGACAATAATGATTTTCAAAGTTCGACAAAAGCATCAGATACCCATCCAACACTGTATCCTATAGATAAAAAATTTAATTCTTTTGGGTGGGCTACCAAGGTATGCAATGGGCATGATAAAAAAGAAATAGAAAAAAGTATTAAAATGAATTCAAAAAAGCCATTTGTACTAATTGCAAAAACTATCAAAGGATACCCAATAAGTTTCATGAAGAACAAACCACAATGGCATTATAGGTCTCCAAATAAAACTGAATATAGAAAGGCAAAATTAGAATTAAAAAAATCATGAGAAATCAATTTGCAAACACACTTTCAAAACTAGCCTCTAAAAATAAAAAAATATTTATAGTTGCAGCAGACATTTCACCAGCTGGAGCAATGAATGAATTTCAAAAAAAAAACCCAGATAGATTTATAAATGTGGGTGTTGCAGAACAATCAATGATTAGTATATGTGCTGGTTTAGCTATTTCTAAAAAAAAACCTTTTGCTTATACTATTGCCACTTTTGCGCTTTATAGACCATTTGAAATGATTAGAAATGATCTATGCTACCAAAATTTACCAGTAACTGTTGTTGGAATGGGTGCAGGAACAATATACTCAACCTTAGGTGCCACTCACTTATCTCAAGAAGATATATCAATAGCTAGGTCAATACCTAATTTTCAAATTTTAGCACCATGTGATCCAAATGAATTAAAAAGTTGCATCGAATTTTGTGCCAATAATTCAAAAAAACCAACTTATTTGAGAATAGGTAAGGCTGGGGAAAAAAACTTTTCTTTAAATGCTGAAAAATGGAAATTTGGAAAAATAAGACAACTTTGTAAAGGTGAAAAAAAATGTGTTCTATCTTATGGTCCAATAATTAGCATGGCCTATAAAGTAAAAGAGAAATATAATGAAAAAAATTTTTCTATCTATAGCTGTCATACAATAAAACCTTTTGATTATGATGGCTTAAAAAAAATTTTTTCTAAATATAAAAAAATATTAATTTTAGAAGACCATTCTTGTATAGGTGGACTTTCTGAGATTGTAAAAAGTTATGCATATTCTTTTGGATACAAAGGTAAGATTATAAATTTCAGCTTAAAGGATGAATTTAAGCATTGCTATGGATCACAAAAAGATCTATTGAAATTACATAATATTACAATAGAAGGTATTCATAAATCATTGAAATAAAATGTATAAAGATTTTATAAGCACATTACATCAATCCACGAAAAGAGATTATCTTAAAAGAGTGAATGATAAGGAGTATCCTAAATATAAAGCTGCCACACTTGCAAAAAAATGGGGATACCATTACTGGGATGGTAGCAGAAAAATAAATTATGGAGGGTACAGATATATACCTAATAGATGGGATAAGGTTATTAAAAGATTAATCAAATTTTATAATTTAAAAGAAAATGCAAAAATTTTAGATGTTGGCTGTGGTAAGGGTTTTTTTTTGAATGATCTAAAAAATATTCTTCCAGAGGCAATAATAAAGGGTGTTGATATTTCAAGTTATGCAATTAATAAGTCCCCCCCAGAAATTAGAAAAAATTTAATAGTCAAAAATTGTACAAGCTTACCTTGGAAAGATAATTTTTTTGATTTAGCAGTATCATTTAATACTTTTCATAATTTACATAATTATGATTTGAAACAATCTTTAAAAGAATTCAACAGAATTAGTAAAAATAAATATTTTTGTGTTGAGTCATACAGAAATGAAAAAGAGAAAGCTAATTTATTATATTGGCAAGTAACATGTGAATCTTTTTGCACTCCAAGGGAATGGAAATGGTGGATGGATGAAGTAAATTATAATGGGGACCACTCTTTTATATATTTTAGCTAGGTAAATTATGAAGAAAAAGTTTATTACAAAAGAAAAAATTTATGATGTCTTATTTAAAAAAGAAAAACAAAATGGTTTAAATAAATTGGGAATTATGTCCAGTTATTCTTGGGATCATGATCCAAAACACCTAGGTTTTGTTTTATCAAGATACAAATTTGTAGCCAAAATGTTCCATGGAAAAAAAAATATACTAGAAATAGGAGCATGTGATGGTTGGCTTTCAAGGATTGTAAAAGCAAATGTAAGATCATTAACAGTATCAGATTTTGATCAATCATTTATTGATTTTGGTAAAAAAAATATGAGTAAAATTTTTCCAATGAAATTTCTTGTACATAATATGGTAACAAGTCCTTCAAAAAAAAAATATGATGGAATATATGCGCTTGATGTTTTAGAGCATATAGCAAAAAAAGATGAAAACAAATTTTTAAAAAATATTATTAAATCACTTAACAAAAATGGAAGCATTATATGTGGTTGTCCAAGTCTTGAGTCTCAAAAATATACAAATATGAAAAAACAAGGACATATAAATTGTAAGTCTGGAAAAGAATATAGATTACTTTTTACAAAATATTTTCATAATGTTTTTTTCTTTTCAATGAATGATGAAGTTTTACATACGGGATTTGAAAAAATGTCTCACTATTTGCTGGTAGTATGCTCAAACCCAAAATAAATAATTTAAGCTTTAAAGCTGCTATTTTAGAAACTTTAAACAAGAATTTGCTTGTAAAAAAAATAAAATTAATCGACAAGCTTCAAAAAAATCAATTTTTAATTAAAATTAAATATTCAGGTATTTGTGGATCTCAATTGGGTGAGATATCTGGCATTAAAGGTAAAGATAAATTTTTACCCCATCTTTTAGGACATGAAGGGACAGGAATAGTTATAAATAAAAATTCGGTTAAAAGTAAGATAAAATTAGGTGATCGAGTTGTTCTACACTGGAAACCAGGCAAGGGAAAAGAAAGTATTAACCCAAAATATTACCTAGAATCAAAAAAGATTAATGCAGGAAAAGTTACTACATTCAATGAATATGCAGTTGTTTCAGAAAATAGAATTACAAAACTGTCAAAAAAAACAAATTTAGCACAAGCCTGTCTTTTAGGTTGCTCATTAACTACTGCCTATGGTGTTCTCAAAAATAATGCCAAAATTAAAAAAAATTCAAGATTATTGATTTATGGTGTAGGAGCGGTAGGTCAGGCAATGATAGTCCTTAGTAATATTTTCAAAATAAAAGATATTGTAGCTGTTGATAACAATAAAAATAAATTAAAAAAAGCAAAAGAGCTTGGTGCAAAATATATATTAAATTCTAAAGATATAAGCTTTGACAAAAAATTTAAAATATTAATAAAAAATATCAATTACGCCGTTGATACAACAGGAAATACAGGTGTTATCGAAAAATGCTATAATAATTTGAGTAAAAAAGCTAAAATAATCCTAGTAGGAGTTCCACATTTTAAAAAAAAGATCTCAATTCATACTCTACCATTACATTTTGGCAAACAATTAATCGGATCACATGGAGGAAATATTTCACCAAGTAAAGATATACCTTTTTTGGAGAAATTAATGAACAACAAAAAAATAGATGTAAATAAGTTGATTACAAATTATATAAAACTTAATGATATAAATAAAATAATAAATAAAATGAAGATAAATAAGATAATTGGCAAAGTTATTATAAAAATTTGATGAAAAAAGAATATTTATTAAGAAGTTTTAAACTAGATGAGGATGAAACTATAGTCAAAGCAAGAGGTATTAATTTATATACTAATAAAAAAAAAAAATATTTAGATTCAACTAGTGGACTAACTGGAACAAGTATCCTGGGTTTTGGAAATAAAAAAATTGAAAATTCAATAATTACTCAACTAAAAAAAATTCCATTAATAGATTACAAATATTTTATAGATCAAAATAGAGAAAAAGTTGCTCAAAAGATACTATCGAAAAAAAACAAAAAATTAGATAAATTTTTTTTTGTTGGCGCATCCGGAGGTGAGGCATGCGAGGCATCAATGAAAATAGCATACCTTTATCATTTGGCCTCAAATAAAAAAAATAAAAAATGGTTTATCTCAAGAAAAGAATCTTATCATGGATCAGGATCTGATGCTATGTCGGTTGGTGATAGAAAAAATTTATATATTTATAAAGATTTTCATCCACAATATAGAAAAAAAATAAATGAACATAATTTTTATAGACAGGGAAAAAAAGGTGAAACAATAGATGAATATGTAAATAGATCTTGTAAAGAATTGGAAGACGCAATCTTAAAGATAGGCCCAAATAACGTTTGTGCCTTTTTAGCAGAAACAATGATGGGTGGATTGGTAGGGGACGTGCCACCTGGTAAACATTATTGGAAAAAAATAAAGAAAATTTGCACTAAGTATGATGTATTATTAATTTTAGATGAGGTTTGGTGTGGAACAGGAACCAGTGGTAAATATTTTTGCTTTGACTGGGACGATATTCATCCAGATATAGTATTTATGGGCAAAACTTTAGCAGCAGGGTATTTTCCAGTGAGTGGATTAGCAACGAATAGTAAAATTTCAAATAAAATTTTTGAATACTTTGGTTCAATACCATTTTCAACAACTCATCAAGGCCACAGTGTTGGTGTAGCAGCAACTCTAGCAGTACAAAATGAAATACAAAATAAAGTATTTTTAGATAAAGTAAATCATAACGGAGAATATTTTAGAGAAGTTTTAACATCAGAATTAAAAAATTATGAATTTTTTAAAAATGTAAGAGGCAGAGGATTAAGAAATAGCCTTGAATACAGTTGTAAAAATCAACATGAATTTGGTGTTGCACTTACAGATTTTGCAAAGAAAAAAAAAAATCTATTGTTGAGTGCAAAATGGCATAGAGTATGTTTTTCAGTTGCAATAAATACTGAAAAAAAAATATTAAATGAAATTTTAGAAAAATTTATTATTACATTTAAAAAAGTCTCGTCGACATGGACAGATAAAAAATTAAAAAACACACAAAATAGATCTTTCTATTAAATCATGTTTAAAAAAAGCAATATTTGCAGAATATGTAAAAGTGATAAAATTAAAATAGCATTTAATTTAGGCTCAATTCCATTAGGGGAAAATTTTTTTTTTAAAAAACAACACGCGCTGAATTCCAAAAAATATCCATTGACAATTTGTTGGTGTAAAAATTGTAAAAATATACAAGTGAGGGAAATAATAGATCCTAAAATTTTATGGAAAAAGTACACTTATATTTCAGGTCAAACAAATGCAATTTTAAAACATTTTTCAAATTTTGCCCAAAAAGTAATCAAAAGATTTAGATTAACAAAAAATGATTTGATAATTGACATTGGTAGTAATGATGGAAGTTTATTAAAATTTTTTAAAAAAAAAAAAATTAGAGTTTTAGGAGTCGATCCCGCTAAAAGCATAGTAAAAATAGCGAATAAAAATAAAATCAAAACCTTAGAAGGATTATTTGATGAAAAAATTTCAAAAAAAATTAAAAAAAAATACTCAAGTGCAAAAATCATAACAGCATTCAATGTTTTTGCACATACTGAAAACTTAATAGGCATGTTAAAAGCTGTAAAAAATTTGTTAGAACAAAGGGGAACTTTTATTTTTGAAGTTCAGTATTTAGATGACATATACAAAAAAAAAATATTAGGAACATTTTTTCATGAGCATATGTATCATCATTCAGTCACAAGTCTAAATAATTTCTTTAAAAACTATGATATGAAATTATTTAGAGTAGAAAGGGTTAATATTCAAAAGGGATCAATAATAGGATATGTTTCTAAAGATGATAAAATCAAAGTTGAGTCCTCTGTAAAAAAATTTTTAGATTATGAAAAAAATATCAAGTTGTTTCATTATTCAAGGTTAAAAAAATTTAAAGAATATATTCTGCACCAAAGAGGAAAAATATTAAAAATTATTAAATACTATGATAAAAAAGGACAAATAGCAGGATATGGTGCAGCCAGAAGTGGTCCAATACTCGCTATTAATTTTGGAATTGATAAATATATTAGCTATATTTTTGATGATCATAAATTAAAAGTAAATAAGTATTCATCATTTAATGGATTAAAAGTTATTCCAACAATAGATCTCTTGAAATTAATGCCAAACTTATGTGTTATTTTAGCATATTTGCATTCTAAGAAAATTATAAGAGCAAATAAAGAGTATCTAAAAAAAGGTGGAAAATTTTTAATATTACATCCAAAAATAATGCTAATAACAAAAAAAAATATGAAACTATATGATTAAAATTGCATTAGTTGGCCTTGGATTAGTAGCTGAGCTAGCACATTTGCCATCATTCCATAAAAATAAAAAAGTTAGGATAATTGCTTTGTGCGATTTAGATAAAAAAAAACTTAAAAAATTTAGCAAAAAGTACAAGATAAAAAAAATATATACATCTTATAGAAAATTGATCATTGAAAATAAGCTAGATGGAGTTGTTATTACAGTAAATAAAGAAGTAATAACAAAAGTAGCAAAAGAATTTTTAATGTCTGGCATACCTGTTTTTTCAGAAAAACCAGTTGCACTTAGTTATAAAAAAGCTGATGAGCTTAATAAACTTACTCTGAAAAAAAAAATAGGTTTCATGATTGGTTATATGAAAAAATTTGACGATGGAATTTTAAAACTTAAAAAAGTTATAAAAAAAAATTCTATGGGAATTTTAAATAGTGTCTATTATGAAAATTTTGAAGGTAATTCGTACAAAAACCCATCACTGAAATTGATAAAAAAAAAAATAAGTGTAAGAAGAAATAAAAAATATTATTACATCAAATACTTGAATAGTTTCTGTCATAGCATAAATCTAATGAGAGATTTGTTTGGAAATATTGTTTTAAAATCATCTAGATTAAATAATATTGGTGAAGGAATAGTTATATTTAAATCTAATATAATTAATATTATATTCAATAATAAATATTCTAAAATTAATGGTTGGCATGAAAAAATTCATCTCAATTATGAAAAAGGAAAAATAATTGTAAATATGCCCCCACCATTACAAAAAAATACATCTGCAACCATAACAATTAAAAACTATAATACAAATACAACAAAAGCTTTGTATATAAATAAAAATGGATGGTCATTTGAAAATCAAGCTAATGCTTTTATAAAATTAATTGAAAGAAAAAAAATTAATAAATCACAAAATTCAATTATAGAATCTTTAATGGATATTCAAATAATAGAAAAAATATTTAATATAAAAAGATAATGGAATATTTAGTAGGTGCCACAGGTTTTCTGGGAAATAAAATAAGAAAAAATGATTATTATAAAAAAATTTCTTTATCAAAAATATCTTCAAAAAAAAAAAGAGGTTATATTCAAACAAATATTTTTAAGGATACATTTAATTTAGAGAAAGAAAAGTGGATAAAAAAAATTGGCTCAACTGATACGGTGATTTTTCTGTCTAGCCTTGGTGGAATAAAAGATTATCAAAATATAAAAAAAGTCAAAAATTTTGAAAAAAATATATTAAAAAATTTTATTGAAAAGATTAATAATAAGGTAAGATTCATTTTCTTTTCAAGTGATTATGTATATTGTGGAAATTTTTTATTTTATAAAGATGGCGATACCGCCAAACCTATAAATCAGTATGGAAAAAGTAAATTAAGATTAGAAAAAATGATAAAAAAAAAATTTAAAAACCATTTAATATTAAGAGTTCCAAAGATTTATTCATTGGACCTAAATGATAATACACTTTTTTCAAATATCTATTTTAAAATTAAAAATAAAAAAAAGATTTATCTACTAACTGATCAAAAAAATAATTTTATTAACGTTGAAAATTTAATGAATGTATTTACAAAAATCCTTAAAAATAAAAAAATCAAAGGATCCTTTAATATTCCTGGTAATTTTTATGGATCCAGGTATGAATTTGTTCTTAAAATAATAAAAAAATTTAAAATTTCAAATGCTTTTTTAATACCAATAAAAATAAAAGACTTATTATTCAAAATTCCAAAAAATTTATACATTAAAAGTAAAATATTTAAAATTTTGAATTATAATAAAAAAAATTATTTAACTTTTTAAATTGGTTAACTAAAGTTGTGACTAATTATAAAGATTTTAATTTATTTTTTTTATAAAACTTTTTCATTGGAAGCATTGTATCATTTGGTTTCTTTCCTCGACTGTAATAGTCAATAGTATTTTCTAAATATTTATTTTGATAATTATATTGAAATTATAAAGAAAAAATAATTTTAAACTTAAATTTTTAAATTCATTAATCAAAGTTATTACTAATTATTCTTAATTCTTTTTTAATAGCGATATTTATTTTATCAAAAAAATCAGAATGTTTTTTTGGATAACTAGTAAAATTATAGTTTATTAGTTTAATTTTTTTCCCAAAGACTCTTTTTATTGTAAAAAAAGATGTAGAATTAAAACCTATTATTAAAGAAGGTTTAAATTTGCTATTTATAAGATACATTTCAATTGTTGTATTAGGTTTAATAACTTTTACAAAAGAATATTTAATTAAATTTGAGTTTAGTTCTTTTGGATGAGGAAAATATATAATCTTATATTTTTTATATTTTTTTTGAATAGATTTAATAATGTCTAAATATTTATTAGGTTTAATAAATTTTTTTTCAACACCAGCTCCACCCAAAATATATAAATATTTTTTTTTTTTTATCGAATTAATTTTTGATTTTAAATAAGTTAATTTATTTATTATTATATTGTTATGATTAAACAAATCTCTATCAAAAATAGTAAAAATTTGTAAATTTTTTTTTTCCATTTTAAATAATCTATAAAAATTAAAAGCATTTGTACCATCATCTAAAAGAATGATTTTTTTTGAAATTTTATAAAATTGTTGGAAAAGATAATTATTATAATCGCCCAATACTAATAAATTTAATTTAGAAAAACGCATTCTTATCTTAATTAATAGCAACAGAATTACGATATTTGTATTATCTTTAAATATTAAAAGTTTATTAGCATTATTATTAATTTTTTTATTAATGGATTTGATTATTTTAATTTCATTTTTTTTTGGAAAGCTTAAAAATATTGTTTTATGTTTAAGTTTTTCAAAGTTATGTTTGTTGAGATATTTATATTCAAGGAGATTGATAAATTGTAATGGTGAGTTAACTAAAAAAATTTCTTTTTTAAAAATAACATAAAGTAAAATTTTTAAAAAATTATATATAATTAACATTAATGAATTAATTATGAATATGCTTTTTAAAAAATTTAAATTTGCGCTTAAATTCTTTAAGTTTATTAAAGTCTTCCATTGTGTCTAGATCAATTAAATCATTTGTTAAAACTCCATAAATTTTTTTTCCACTAATTAAATTTTTTTTGATTATTTTAGTTCTAAAGACATCATAAGTTGAATTCTGAACATAGAAATTTGGAAGTTTTTGTCGTGGAGCGTTGTAGGGCTCTTTATATTTGGTATCGTTTTTTAATATTGGTTTTATTAAATTATTTTTCATAATTGACCATAATTTATAAGGAGATTTATTTAATGAGCTCAAAGATCTTACAGAACAAAAGGTTTTATTTTGTAACAGAATATTTATCATCTTTTTTAAAGTCTTTATTTTTCTTAGTGGACTTGTAGGTCTTAAATGAACAATTAAATTTGGTTCATAATTTTCATTTTTTTTTAACCAATTAATTGTGTGTTTAAATAAATCTATATCGAGAGAGTCATCTTTTGAAATATTTTTTGGTCTCAAAAAAGGAACTTCAGCACCAAAATTTTCAGAAATTTTTTTATATTTTTTTGAGTCTGTAGAAACAATTACTCTATCTATAAATTTACATTGTAGTGCAAAAAAAATTGAATAATATATTAATGGTTTACCAAAAATTTTCCTTATATTTTTGTTTTTCACTCCTTTTGAACCTGATCTACAAGGAATTATTGCGAGGATTTTATTTTTCATTATTTTAATGAGATAAAACTTTTTCTATCTTTATTTTTATTAATAGATGCATCTAAATAAAAAGAGTCAGCTCTATTACTTTTTGTGCTCAATTCTTCTATAACAGCACCATCCTTAGATAATCCCGAAAAACTATGTATATCTCTTGGGTATAAAGTTACCAAGTCGCCCTCCTTTAAAATTTTTATGGATTTTTTTTTATTTTTAGTAATCTCCAATTTAACCTTTCCATACAATACAAAAAATGTTTCTTGTTTGACTTTATGGTACTGTGCAGGATGTTTTTGTTTATAAAAAATAAAAATTAGTTTTTTACAGTATTTGGAATTTAAAATTGTAATCATACACATTCCAAATTTATAAAATAATTGCAGACCATAATGGTGAGAAATTTCTATTCGAGATTGTTTTTTAATTACAACTTTTGATTTTTTAATCAAATAAGAGATTTTTTCTCTAATTTTTTCAATTGGACTTCTAGTGTTTAAAACTTTTAAATCATTAATTAGAATGGGCTGTCCATTTTTTAACACTTTTTTTGAAATGAATTTGCTAAATTTTGAAAAGTGGTTTGGATTTAGTTGATTTTTTATAGAAGGAAAAGCAAACAAAACATCTTTTTTTGTAACAGGATCATTTTTTTTTTTTAAAATATTTTTTTTTAAAAAAACACCTCTTTTAAAGGCTAAAAGGTTTTCTTTTTCATTTTTTAAATATTTTTTTCTATTTTCAACACTCCCAAATCTATCAATTGTTCTTTCTAAATTTTTTAACCATTCATTTATCTGGTTTGGGCTAGTAGAGTATTTGTTTAGTTTATAATTTTTGGTTTCTAAGCCAACATGTTTTTCAAAAATTCTAGCACCTGCCGCATACGCAATACTACCTGATAATAATTCGTCGGGAAGTTCATGGGACGAAAATCCAGAAATCATATTACCATAAATTTTTCTCAAGTATAAAAAATAAGAAAGATTTAAATTTTCAGGTTCAGTTGGATATTTTGCTACACAATATAAATATTTAGCATTTATTTTTCTATTTGAAAAAAAACTTAATGTATTTCTTATTTCATCTTCATTTGCACCACCTAGACTACAAATAATTTTTTTGTGTTTTGCATGCTTTGAAATATATTCAAGTAAAGGCCACTCGTTCATGGAACAACTGGCAATTTTTAAATAATCAAATTTTAATTTGGTAATTTTAGTAACAGATTTTTCATCAAAGGCTGTGGAAATAAGTTTAAATTTTTTTTTTGAAAACTTAAAAATTTTATTCCATTCAGTATTAGTGAGCCTTGTTTCAACAAATCTTTTTACTTGTTTATGATTTCTATTTTTAAAATCTGGGTGAATATAGGTATCCAAATCTCTAAATTGAAATTTAAATGCAAAGTCAATTTTTTGTCTTAATGGTTTAGTTAAATCATAATAGGTTTGAATTATATTGATCGCATGAGATTTATCTCCCATGTGATTATTGGCCATTTCAAAGATTACTAACGGTTTTTTCATATAATTCTGATAACAACGCTATACTAAAAATCTTTACAGTTCAATAGTTGAACCATATACTGTTCAATTAATGAACGATAAAGAAAGAAATTCAGAAGAGTTTGAGATACTTAGAAAAATTAATTCTAATCCTGAAACAAAGCAAAGAGATTTAGCGCAACAACTAGGCTTTAGTTTAGGAAAACTAAATTATTGTATACAGGCTCTTAAAAAAAAGGGATTAATAAAAATCAAAAATTTTAAAAAAAATAAAAATAAGTTAAATTATTCTTATTTGGTCACACCAAAAGGTATTAATTTTAAGTCAAAAATGATTATTTTTTTCATGCAACAAAAAATGAAAGAATATGAGGAACTTAAAAAAGAGATAAAAAAATAATGTTTAATACATACTTTAGAATTTTTTCCTTACTATCTGACAAAGACAAATTTAAATTTATACTGATAATTTTATTTGGAATTATCTTTTCTTTACTAGAAATGATTAGTATTGCATCGGTAATTCCTATTATACAAATTGTGTCAAATAATAATATGAGTGATTCAAGTACCGTTGCTTATTTAAAAAATTTATTACCTATAAGCTTAACTTTAAAAGAATCAATCATCTTTACTATGACTTTAGTAATTATATTTTTTTTTTGTAAAGGTGTCTTTGGACTTTTTAATGAATATTATAAACAAGTATTTATAAAAAAAATTCAAGATGATCTCTCATCAAAATTATTTAGTAATTATATCACTTCAGATCAAAACAAATTTGTTGAATTTAAATTTCCAGAAAAAATTAGAAATATTGGAAATATTGGATTTATTGTATCATTTTTAGAGAGTTGCTTTTCAATAATAATTGACTGTTTCTTTTTTTTATTTGTTTTGCTTTTTTTATTTAATTACAATTTTTACGGAACATTAATTTTTGCTTCAATATTTTCATTTACAGCAATAATCATTATATTAATAACAAAAAGAAAAATTAATTTTTATGCCAAAATCACAAATGAGAATACAGCCGTGCAGCATGCCAATGTATTAAATGTTCTTAGTTCTTTAAAGGAAGTTAAAATTTTTAAAAGAGAGAATTTATTTATTAAAAATTTTGATAAATGTATAAATTTAGTGACAAGATCAAGACAAAAAAATAATATTATACGATATCTGCCTAGAGTATTAATAGAAATTTTGTCAATAATAATGATTTTTTCACTTGTTTACTTTTTTATGCTTCGAGGAGAATTGATGGCTAATAATTTAGAATTAATTACCCTTTATGTTATTTGTATTTTAAAAACAGGTATATCATTTAATAAATTAATATTTCATTATCAAAGTTTAAATACATCATTAGTGCCTGCCAATCAAGTAATTGAAGAATTAAATAAAATTGGCTCTAGTGGGAAAAGTTTAATCAAAGAAAATATACAAAATAACAAAAAAATAAAATTTACAAAAAATATAAAAATCAAAAATTTATCATTTACGTACCAACAAAATTCAAAGATAATCTTTAAAGATTTAAGTTTAGATATAAAAAAAAATGAAATTGTTGGAATATACGGACAAAGTGGTGGGGGAAAAACAACACTTATAAATTTATTATTGGGTTTTGAAAAACCTTCTGACGGAGAAATTTTAGTAGACAATGTTGATTTAAAAAATAACCTACAAAATTGGTATGATTTAATTTCATACGTTCCACAGGATACTTTTTTATTTAATGACACAATAAGAAAAAACATTTTATTTGGATTGGATGAGCAGGCAATAGAACCCAAAGTTTTAGCTAAATCATTAAAAGACAGCAATTTAAATGAGTTTATTGAGAAATTACCTGATGGATTAGAAACAATAGTTGGTGAAAAGGCTATTAAATTATCAGGAGGACAAGCCCAAAGAATATGCATTGCTAGAGCTTTATCAACTGAGCCAGAAATTATAATTTTAGATGAAGCGACAAGTAAACTAGATGAAAGAAATGAATTTGAAATATTAGAAAATTTGACCAATAAGTTAGCAAAAACAAAAACGATTATAATTATTTCACATAGAATCAATACATTAAAAAATTTTTGCGATAAAGTTTATAGAGTTAAAAATCAAAATATTGAATTGGAATTTAAACGATAAAAATTTATTTAGATGAATGTAAAAAAAATAATAAGACTTATAAAATATTTTCTGGATTATAAATTTTATATAAAAGATAGAAATTTTAAAAGTAAAAAAAAAACTGATTTATCAATTATTTTAAATAATCTAGATAAATATGGTTACCATGTAATACCCAAATATTTGAGTCAAAAAAATTGTTTGAAAATGATAAAAGAAATAAATAGAAAATTTAATATTTTAAAAAAGATAGTTAAAATAGATAAAAAAAAATCTGACCATAGACTATGGAGATCTGAAATTTACGTACGGGGCATTATCAAATTTAACAAAGATAAATTTTTAAAGGAAATATCTGAACAATTCATGAAAACTAAAATGAATGTTCTTTGTACATTAGCTAATAAAGTGGTCTATAAAAAAAATAATTTGGGCTCAGGGGGGGGGTGGCATAGAGATAATTATAACCCAGAATTCAAAGCGATTTTATATCTAAGCAATGTAAAAACTGATAATGGGCCATTTCAACTAATACCAGGTTCACATAAGGTTAGCTCTATAATTAAAAATTGTATTAATTTAAATAAATACTATCCAGAAACACGTTTTAAGAACAGCGAAATAAAAAAAGTTTTAAAAAAAAATAATGTTAAAACAATAATAGGAAAACCTGGAACTTTACTTCTTGTTAATACAAGAATGATTCATCGCGGTAAACCTATTAGAAATGAAAAAAGATTCGCAATAACGAATTATTATTTTCCAAATAAACTTATGAAAGAACAAAAAAAAAAAATTATCTTCAATAATTAGTATTTAAATTATGGTTTACGTTTTAAAACAATATAAAAAAAATAAAAAAGGAATTATTATTTTTAATGCAGATGAAAAAGACTTTTTTAAAAGAAAGTATATAAAGTTTTTGTATAAAAAAAAATTAGACTTGCTTAAAAAGAAATATTTTTTTTTGATGCATTGGAGCTGGTATGGATTTCGAGAAAAGGATATTCCCTATATTGATTATCATTTGGCTGGAAGTAGCACATTAAGTTTTGAAAATAAAAATAATAATAGAATTGTTGATTTTTGTAACAGAAATTTTATTGATAAAATTTTTCAAATAAAAAAAACAGAAAAGATATATGATGTTATATCAATCATAAGACCTGTACATTGGAAAAATCTAAAAGAACTTTTTAAAGCAGCAAATCAACTTTATAAAAAAAAATTATTTTATAAATTTTTGATAATATTTCCAATGCCAAGTGATAAAACGTTTTATAGTAATCGTAATACTTATTATACAAAGTTGATAGATGACTACAATCTTTATATTCATGACAAATACAAAAAGTATTTTACACTGATTCCAATTAATACATTCGATTATAAATATAAATTACATAAAGAACAAATTTGCAATTTTTTAAACTTAAGTAAAATCTTTATCTTACCAGTAAGAAAAGAGGGTGCGTCAAGAGTTATACATGAAGCATTATTGTGTGGTTTACCGGTGATTTATTATAAATATTTAAAAGGAGGCGGTAAAGACTTTCTAGATAAAACAAATTCAGTATATTATTCAACTGAAAGCCAAATATACAAAAAAATTATTTATTCTCTAAAAAATTATAAAAGATTTAAATTAAATAAAATCAATATAAATGAAAAAATGTCTGAAACTTTCCAAGTACCAAGATTCAAAAAATTTTTGAAAAAGTTATATGATGAAGATAATCATAATTTTGATACAAAAATAGATTTAACAGAATTAGATAGAAAACTTGACTCGCATAAAATAACTTTAGAAAAAAAATTGAGAAAACCAATAACAAATCATATAAAAAACTTTTCTTCATTCTATCGGTTTATTTCCATTTTACTTCGTGAAAAACCCTCAATTATAAAAATAATATTCATTACAATTCAGGAAAATATATTTTATTTTATGAGGTACCTTAAATATAATATTTTATTAAAAATTAAGTATTTTTTTAAATGAAATTATTATTCATAGTAAAAATTTATCATGACTCTGATAAATATTTTGAAAATAAAGATGAAACTTTTTTTAATAAATCTTATGAGGAAATTAATAAAATTTTTTGTGATTTTTATTGTAATTGGTTAGCAGAATTTTATCTAATTTTAAAAAAAAAATTTGAAGCAGAAATAATTTTTGTGAATACGATAAATCTAATTAAGGAATCAAAAAATGAAAATTTTAAATCAAACTATTTTAAATATCTAGACTATTTAATACATGACTATAAACCAAATTTTATATTTTCTAATACAGAAGATAAAATTTTTTTATCTAAAATTGAGTCGAAAAATTCATATAATATTTTATGGAAGTCTTCAAAGTGCAATGAAAAAGATGAAATATTTTCTGGTAAAATTTTTAATCATATAATATCTGACAACGGACGAATTTTGGAATTTGCGAGAAAAAAAAATTTAAATAATTCAATGTTAATGGCATCTGTGCCTGATAGACTTTTGGAAAAAAATAATTTTCTAAAAAGAAAAAATAAAATATTTTTTACAGGTAGTCTTGGTTTCGAATATGAAGAAAGAAAAAATGTTATAAAAGAAGTTTTAAAAAATAAATTAGATATAGAAATTAGAAGTAGAGACATTAAAGATTTTGGTAAGTACAGTGAAAAAATTTTGAGGCTCATTCCATTGTTAGAAAATTCATACAAGAAAAATAATCTATCGTCTATTTCTAAGCCACCTTTTTTTGGGCAAGAACTTTTTACACATATGTCTAAATTCAAATATATACTTAACACACATTCTGAATTTGACAGAAATATTGCAATAAATTATAGAGTTTTTGAGAGTTTGGCTGTTGGATGTGTGTTGTTTACAGACTCTAATAAAAAACTTAACGAATATTTCATAGATGAAAATCATCTTCTAGTTTATAAAAATAAAAAGGATTTAATATTCAAAATTAAAGAATTAAAAAATAATGACAAACTAGCAGATGAGATAAGTCAAAATGGCTTTGAATTGGTGAAAAAAAAACACACGACAAGTTTAAGAGTAAAAGAATTTATGAATATATTTGATTTATAGGTAATATGAAAAAATACAAAATAGCTTTTTTAGGAATGGGGAACATTTTTACTAAACACATTAAGGCGTTAAAAAAAAATAATAAATTTTCGATTTATGGAGCTTATGATAAAAAAAAAACTGATCTAAATTTTTCAAAAAATAAAAATGATATTTTTAAGACAAAAGCTAACGATATAGTAGCTTTATTAACACCAAGTGGTAATCATTTTGCTCAAACTAAAAAAGCACTAGAATGTAAAAAACATGTGGTAGTGGAAAAACCATTAGCTTTAAAATTAAAACATATAAGGGAAATAATAAAACTTGAAAAGAAGTTCAAAAAAAAGGTTTTTGTAGTATTTCAGCACCGATTGAACCCTGGTGTGATCCAAATGAAAAAAACTATAAAAAATAAAATTGGCAAAGTTTTTTTGATATCAACAAGGTTATATTGGAGTAGAGACGACAACTATTATAAAAATGGAAAATGGAGAGGAACCTGGAAGTATGATGGGGGTGTAACAACTAATCAAGGAATTCACACTCTTGATATAATTTCTAGTTTATTTGGTGAATTTCAATCAGTATATGCAAGATCAGCAACGATTTCCAAGTATATCGAAGCTGAGGATCTGTCAGTTATATCTATAAAATTTAAAAGTGGTGCTATTTGTAATATGGAATTTACAACAGCAACGAATCCCTCTTATACAGAAAACTCAGTAACTTTATTAGGTAGTAAAGGATTTTATAAATTAGGTGGAAAAAATTTTAATGAATATGAAAGCTCTTTTACAAAGAAACCAAAAAAAATTAATATTAACAATCTCCATAAAGAGTTTTATAAAAATGTGTATTATTCAATTGATAATAATAAAAAAAATTTATTTTCTGCTCAATCATGCTTAAAAAGTCATGAATTGTTAACAGCAATTTATCAGTCAATAAAATATAAAAAAGAAATCACCTTTCCAATTAATCCAAAATTAAATATTAACTTGGGAAATTAAATGATTAAATATTTTAAAGAATTTATAAAACTTTTATTAGATAACAATAATATTTCTTACTATCGTAATATTGAAAAAGAAAAAATTTTAAATTTAATAAAATTATTTAAACCTTTTAATGTAGATTACTCATTAATAAGAATTGGTAATGATGATGATGGGGGGTATTTATTGCCTGATTGTTTAGAAGATATTAGATATTGTTTCTCAGCAGGGGTAGGCGACAAAACATCTTTTGAAAAACACTTAAAAAAATTTGGAATTCATTCTTTTTTAGCTGATTTTTCCGTAGAAAATAATCAATCAATGAAAGATTTTGATTTTGAAAAAAAGTTTATCAAATCTTACAACTCAGAAACCTCGTGGGAAATTAATGAGTGGATTAACAAAAAAGTTAAAACCGAAAACAAAAATAATCTTCTTTTACAAATGGATATTGAGGGAAGTGAATATGAGGTAATTAATTCTATAAGTGAAGATAACTTAAGTGCATTTAAGATCTTGATAATAGAATTTCATTCACTAGAATATGCTGGCAATCATTTATTAAACCAAATAATAAATTCATCTCTTAAAAAACTTCTTAAAGAATTCGAAATTGTACACATACATCCAAATAATTGGAAAAAATTGACAAAAATTAACGGATTTAATTTACCATCTAATCTTGAGGTTACTTTTTTGAATAAAAAGTTTGTGAAAAAAAAAGTGAATATAGATACTTTACCACATCGGTTAGATAGAAAAAATGTTAAACAACAACCAGATATTTACTTAGATCAGTACTGGTATAAATGATTTGAATAAAATATGATTATAAAAATGAAAAAGAATGATAAAAAATTTGATCAGATCTTAGTTAAGTATCAAGAAAATTTGACAAAAACATTTCAAAATTTAAATAAAAGCTCCTTAAGAAAGGCTGCCTTACTTTTAGAAAAAAAAATCAAAGCAAATTCTAAGGTATTCATAGCTGGAAATGGAGGTTCAGCGGCAGTATCAAACCATTTTATTTGTGATTTTTTAAAAAATGTAAAATATTTAACCAATCTAAAACCAAAGGTTATAAGTCTTTCATCAAATATTGAAGCAATTATGGCAATATCTAACGACTTAGGTTACAGCAAATCTCTAGTTCATCAAGCTAAGTCGCTGGCAGATAAAGATGATATATTTGTGATAATCAGCTCATCTGGAAATTCTAAAAACATTATTGAATTAGTTAAATTTGCAAAAAATAATAATAATAAAATTATTGGCATGTCAGCCTTTAGTGGAGGATATTTGAAGAATAACTCAGATATACATATACATGTAAAAATAGATGATTATGGAATATCAGAAGATATTTTTCAATCAATAATGCATATTTTTGTAAAAAATATCTGTATCAAGAACAAAAAATAAATAACAGACAGATAAAATGAAAATAAAAATACGTAAAAAAAAGGTGTTTTGTTTCGATATTGATAATGTCATCTGCTTAACAAAAAAAAATAATTATAAAAACTCAAAACCAATTAATAAGAATATAAACATTATAAACAAGCTTAAATCTGAAGGACACATAATTAAAATTTTTACAGCACGGTACATGGGCAGAAATTTAGAAAATGTAACTAAAGCCAAAAAACAAGGATATAAAATTACAGAAAAACAATTAAAAAAATGGAATGTGAATTATGACAAATTAATTTTTGGAAAACCAAGTTTTGATATTTATATAGATGATAAAAATTTTGGTTTTAAATCTGATTGGTCAAAAAAAATACAAAAAACATTCAAACTATAAAATAAATGATGATAATTATAATAATTGACTATTAGAGCAAATAATTTATTAAACTACGTTTTAATATAATATAAATATGAAAATAAAATTTACAGATCTGTATAAAGCTAATAAATATAGTGCAGGTGATATTCACAAGAAAATCAATAAAGGTATTTTAAACTTAATTAAAAATAGTTCTTTTGTAGGTGGTAAAGAGGTTGTTACTTTTGAAAATAGTTTTGCAAAATTTACGAATTCGAAATATTGTATTGGTGTAGCAAATGGAACTGATGCTTTAGAAATAGCAATTGAAGCATTAAATTTAAAAAAAGGAAGTGAAGTCATAGTTCCAGCAAACACTTGGATTTCTACAGCAGAGGCTGTTACAAGACATGGTCTTAAAGTTGTATTCTGTGATATTTCTTTAGATAATTATACAATCGATATTAAAGATCTTGAAAATAAGATTTGTAACAAAACGTCAGCTATTATGGTTGTGCACTTATATGGGTATCCAGCAAATTTAGAAAAAATTAAACAAATTATCAAAAATAAGAAAATCAAAATAATAGAAGATTGTGCGCAGGCGCACGGTACCAAGATAAAAAATGAACATGTTGGAAACTTTGGAGATATAGGAACCTTTAGTTTTTTTCCTGGAAAAAATCTTGGTGCATATGGTGATGCTGGAGGAATTATTACTAACGATAAGGCTTTAAATAAAAAATGTAGATTGATAAGAAACCATGGTGCTATGACAAAATATGCACATGAATTTCCAGGTAGAAATTCAAGATTAGATACCATTCAAGCCTATGTTTTAAATACTAAGTTACCTTTTTATAAAAAAAAAATAAATAGACGTAATCAGCTAGCAAAACTTTATATTTCTAATTTAAAGAATACTAAGGGTATAAATATACCAAAACTAGATTTTAAAAAAAATTTTAACACTTTTCATCAATTTGTAATAAGGCTCGATTTAAGAAACGAATTACTTGAATTTCTTAAAAAAAATGGAGTAGACACTATGATACATTATCCATACATGCTCAATGAACTAGAGTTCTACAAAAAAAATAAAGGAAGTAATGGTTTAAGAAACTCCAAAAAACTTGGGGATAAAATATTGAGTCTACCGATTACTGAAGATCATTCAAATCAGGAAATAATTTATATTTGTAAAAAAATAAATGAGTTTTCTAAACTATATCTTTAAAGGCAAAAAAAATATCTTTTATATCAGAGTGAATTTCTTTCTTTAGTTTAATTTTTTTTAATAATCCAGTTTGATTAATCACTTTATAAGAGAGCTGATTCATTATTTTAGATTTCGTATATTTAATATTAATTTTTTTTTTTAATTTTTTTATGAAAGAAAGTATTTGCCTAACAGTAAAATTATTTGAAAGGATATTATGAATTTTGTTATCAAAATATTTTTTTTCAATTACATATTTAAGAGAACTAAAGGCATCATCAATTGAGAGATATGGTCTAAACTGGTCAATCGCAGTTTCCCAAACAGTG
>Ga0209425_10000785_pt1 | contig 37890 bp, 41 predicted proteins | sample COG_05_FD_184749 | JGI IMG/M metagenome (GOLD analysis project Ga0209425, IMG submission 184749) | Pelagic Microbial community sample from North Sea - COGITO 998_met_05 (SPAdes) (version 2) | ecosystem: Environmental > Aquatic > Marine > Neritic zone/Coastal water | place: Helgoland, sampling...
CTCTTTGATCTTAATATCGTTTCTTACAGATCTCGTGCCATTAGTTTCCCATGCTAGTTTCGTAAGTTTAAGTTTTTCTTCTGGATTATCAACTTTACCCGTTAAAAAAATTCTACCATCTAAAATCTTTGATTTAACAGATAATAGATATTTTTTATCAAGTAATAAAATTCTTGCAGATAAATTTTTTTGCATGATCGAGTCATCAATTTGGGTTCCAACTGATCGAGGATCAAAAGCTACACTTACTCCTGTTCCAAAAATACCTTTAGAAGCAACACCAACGCATCCTGATAATATAAATCCTATAAGTATAATAATTAAATATTTATTTTTCATTTTTTAATTTAAGACAGTAGTCATAAATTTCTTTTTTTGAAACTTTACTGTTTTGACTGATTATATCTGTTATTTCTTTTGTACTTAATTTATTAATCATTTTTTTCATGTTTATTTTATCTGATTCATTTAATATTTGTAAAATTTTTTTATTTACTTTTTTTTCTGACAGAACAACTGTTAATTCACCTTTGGGCTCAATATCGAATAATTTTAGTTCTTTGACTGTTGATCTTAAATACTCTTCATAAAATTTAGTCATTTCTCTACAAATTAAAATTTTTCTATCTTTAAAACAATCTTTAATATCTGGAATAACTTTGTTGATTTTTTTTGGAGACACAAAAAAAATTAAACTTAGATCTAGATTTGATAGTAAGCTTAAAGTTTCTTTTATTATTTTTTTTTTTTCTGGAAAAAAACCATAAAATAAATATTTATTTGAAAAACCGCTTACTGAAATTGCAGTTGTTACGGCGGAAGGTCCTGGTAAAGGTATTATATCTATATTTTTTTTCAAACATTCATTTACTAAAACTGCTCCTGGATCAGAAATTCCTGGTGTACCTGCATCAGATATCAACGAAATTATTTTATTATCCTTTAATAAATTAATTATTTTGGATAAGTTTTTAATCTCATTAAATTTATGATTTGAAATCAAATTTGACGTAATTTTGAATTTGCTTAGTAAATTTTTAGAAACCCTTGTATCTTCACAGAGAATAAAATCTGAATTTTTTAACACCTCAACTGCTCTGAAAGTTATATCACCCAAATTTCCAATTGGTGTTGGTACTATATATAGTCCTTTTTTTAATTTATTTTTATGCGATATGGGGTTTACCATAATTTAAACAGTATTAGTATTATATTAACATCAAATGATTAAAATTTTTAGATTTCTTTTTTTAATATTTTGCAATTTTATATTAATCAACAATCATAGTTTTTCAGATGAAAATAAAATTAGAATAGGTTTATTGGTACCTCTATCTGGAGATAACGCCAAACTAGGTAAACAAATTGTAAAAGCTACACAACTGGCTCTTAAAGATATAAATTCCGATAGAATTGAGATATTCCCTAAAGACACAAGGTCAGATCCAAATCTAACTTTGCGTTCTGCTTTAGAATTAAAAAAATCTGGAATTAGTTTAGTAATTGGTCCTGTTTTTTACAAAAATTTAACTTATTTAGATGAAGTTAAAGATGTAACTTTTTTATCTTTTACGAATAAAACTTTAGATCTTCCAGAAAATGTTATTAGTGCAGGAGTAAATTCTACTTCTCAACTAAATGCTATTAAAAAATTTATTAAAAAAAAAGATATTAAAAAATCAATTATTTTAATCCCAAATTTAAATTATGATTTAGAAATAAAACAAGGAATTAAAAGCTCAAGAATAAAAATTTTTAAACAGTATTATTATGATAGTAAACCTACAAAACTAACGAAACAAATTGAAGAAATTACAAATTATGAAATAAGAAAACAAAATTTAATTGATGAAATAACAAGATTAGAAAATTTGGAAGACTCAAGTAATGAAAAACAAATAGAAAAACTTAAAAAGCGCTATACTTTAGGAAAAGTGGAATTTGACTCTGTAATAATTGCAGACTTTAATGAGAGTCTTCAAACTGTAATTACCTCTTTACTTTATACTGATGTCTCTCCAAAAAATAAATATTTTATAACGTTTAATCAATGGTTTGATGATAGTTTGTTAAAAGAAACCGCGTTACAACCAATTTATTATCCTTCGATAAATCAACAAAACTTTAAAAATTTTCAAAAAAAATTTTTTAAACAGTATAACCAGAGTCCAAACCATATAACTTTACTAAGCTATGATTTGATTGGATTAATTTATTACCTTTCTCTAAATAACGAACTTCCCAAAATTAATAAAGCATTCAATGCAAAGAGCTCATTTAAAGGTAAAATTGGAATTTTTGATATAGAAAAAAATAAGATTAATCACCGTTTAAATTTCTATAAAACTGAAAAAGGTACTCTCAAAGAAATTTTTTAATTTTTTTAAATGCTTGAAAACGATGATCTATCTTATTTTTTTTATAAAATGACATTTCTCCAAAAGTTTTATTTTCATTATTAGGAATAAATATTGGATCATACCCAAATCCATTTATTCCTTTTGGTTGTGGTGAAATAATTCCTTCCACTTTACCTTTAACACAAGCTATTTTTTTATCTAAAAAGCTAATTGAAAGTGCACATATAAATCTAGCTTTAATTTTTTTTTCTTTCCAATTTTTATCTTTTTTATTTAATTCTTTATAAACTTTTTTGATAGCCTTCTTGAAGTCTGCTTTATTTCCTCCCCATCTCGAAGAATAGATTCCTGGTGCTTTATTCAATAAATCTATTTCCAACCCGGAGTCATCAGCAAGACAGATTAAATTTGTTTTTTTTGAAAAAAACTTTGATTTAATTATAGAATTTTCTTCAAAAGAACTTCCATCCTCCTTTGGGCTTTTAAGGTAAAAATCTGAAGTAGATATAGTCTTGATATATTTTGGTAATAATTGTCTGATTTCCCTCAATTTTCCTTGATTATTAGTTCCAATTAAAAGACTTTTAATTTTTATCATTTACACCTAGCAATTTTCAAATTTCTTACCATATAAGCGCTTATGGATAAAGAACAAGAAACCATAATTAAAAATAACGAAAATTCCTCACAAGAAGTGGGTTCCACTAAAGAGGCTGAAGTTGATAATCAAGTAGACCAAGATTCAACGAGTGTACAAAAAGAAATCACCCCTGAGGAAACAATAAAAGAACTAGAAGATAAGTTAGCAAGAACTTTCGCGGAAATGGAAAATCAAAGAAGACGGTTTGAAAAAGAAAAAGAAGAGGCTTTTGAATATGGTGGGTATTCATTTGCCAAAGAAGCATTAAATTTAATTGATAATCTTGAAAGATCAAAACAGGTTTTAGAAAATGATGAAGATTTAAAAAATTCTAATGCATTGAAAAAAACTTTAGAACATTTAGAAATTATTAGTAAAGATTTGATATCTATCTTCGCTAAAAATAATATTAAACCTATAGATTGCTTAAATAAAAAACTTGATCCAAATTTTCATCAAGCAATGATCGAAATAGAAGATGACCAAAAAGAGCCAGGAACAATCATTCAGGAAATCCAAAAAGGATTCACAATAAAAGATAGATTATTGCGACCATCATTAGTTGGGGTTTCTAAAAAACCAGCAAATAAAGAAGAAAAAGATCAACAAATTAAGGAAAATTCAGAAAACAAATAATGTTTATATCAACTTGTAGAATTAGATTTAACCCCTATATGAAGAAAGAGAGAAAATAGTATTATGAGCAAAATAATTGGAATTGATCTTGGAACAACCAATTCATGTGTAGCAATCATGGAAGGAAGTCAACCAAAAGTGTTAGAAAATGCTGAAGGCGCAAGAACGACTCCTTCTGTTGTAGCTTTTACCGAAGATAATGAAAAATTAATTGGACAACCGGCAAAAAGACAAGCCGTAACAAATCCTGAAAATACAATTTTTGCTGTTAAAAGATTGATAGGAAGAAACTTTGACGATCAAACTGTAAAAAAAGATGTGGAAGCTGCACCATTTAAAATAATTAATTCGGAAAAAGGTGATGCTTGGATTGAAGCAAAAGGAGAAAAATACTCACCTTCACAAATTTCAGCTTTTATTCTTCAAAAAATGAAAGAAACTGCTGAAAAATATTTGGGCCAAACAGTAACTAAAGCTGTTATCACTGTGCCTGCTTACTTTAATGATGCACAAAGACAAGCAACAAAAGATGCTGGAAAAATTGCTGGTTTGGAAGTTTTAAGAATTATTAACGAGCCGACAGCAGCTTCCTTAGCTTATGGTTTAGATAAAAAACAAAATAAGAAAATTGCTGTATATGATTTAGGTGGAGGAACGTTTGATGTTTCAATTCTTGAACTTGGAGATGGAGTTTTTGAAGTTAAATCAACAAATGGTGATACATTCCTTGGTGGAGAAGACTTTGATAATACTATTGTTGAGTATTTGATTTCAGAATTTAAAAAAGATAATGGAATAGATCTAAAATCTGATAAATTGGCATTACAAAGATTAAAAGAGGCCGCTGAAAAAGCAAAAATTGAGCTATCTTCTGCAGAACAAACAGATATTAATCTACCATTTATTACTGCAGATAAAACTGGACCAAAACATATAAACATTAAAATGACCAGAGCTAAACTAGAAGCTCTTGTTGAAAACTTAATTGCCAAAACTATGCCACCATGCAAAACTGCTTTGAAAGATGCGGGGGTTACTGCCAATGAAATTGACGAAATAGTTATGGTAGGTGGTATGACGAGAATGCCTAAGGTGCTTCAAGAAGTAAAAAATTTTTTTGGTAAAGAACCAAATAAGAGTGTCAATCCTGACGAAGTTGTTGCAATGGGTGCAGCAATCCAAGCTGGTGTGTTGCAAGGTGATGTGAAAGATGTACTTTTACTTGATGTAACTCCACTATCTTTGGGTATTGAGACATTAGGTGGTGTTTCAACAAAACTAATTGAAAAAAATACAACTATTCCAACAAAAAAAAGTCAAGTTTTCTCAACTGCCGAAGATAACCAGCCTGCAGTTTCTATTAGAGTTCTACAAGGAGAAAGAGAAATGGCTTCTGATAATAAAATTTTAGGTAATTTTGAATTAGTAGGTATTGCACCTGCAGCAAGAGGTGTACCTCAAATTGAAGTAACATTCGATATAGATGCAAACGGAATTGTAAACGTTTCAGCAAAAGACAAAGGAACAGGTAAGGAGCAAAAAATTCAAATTCAAGCTTCTGGTGGTTTGAGTGATGAAGAAATTGAAAAGATGGTTAAAGATGCTGATGCAAATAAAGAAGCTGATAAAAAGAAAAGAGAATCAGTTGATGTAAGAAATCAAGCAGATACTTTGATTCATTCTACAGATAAAAACTTGAAAGAGCATGGATCTAAAGTTTCTGATGCTGAAAAAAAAGCGATTGAAAATGCTTCAACTTCATTAAAAGATGCCCTTAAAGGTGAAGACATTGAAGACGTTAAAAAGAAAACAGAAGCGTTGATACAAGCATCGATGAAACTTGGTGAAGCAATTTATAAATCACAACAAAATGCTAAACCAGAGTCTGATAAAGATGGAAACAATGATAATAAGGATAAAAAAGACGATAATGTTGTAGATGCTGACTTTGAAGAAGTAAAAGAAGAAAAAAAAGACGAAAATCAAGAGAAAAGCGCCTAAACAAACATCTAATTGTCTAGGTTATACTTATGGCTAAAAGAGACTATTATGATGTTCTTGGTATCAGTAAATCTTCAAGTTCAGAAGAAATAAAATCAGCTTACAGAAAATTAGCTATTAAATATCATCCAGATAAAAATCCAGATAATAAATCTGCTGAGGATAAATTTAAGGAAGCTAGTGAAGCTTACGGAGTACTTTCAGATAAAAGCAAAAGAGAAAATTACGATAACTTTGGACATGCGGCTTTTGAAAATGGAGGTGGTCGGCAAGGAGGTTTTGGAGGATTCAGTGGAGCTGATTTTTCTGACATTTTTGAAGATTTTTTTGGAGACTTTGGGGGTAGAACAAGTTCAAGAAATAGAAATTCAAATAACAGAGGTTCTGATTTAAGGTACGATCTATCTATTACTCTTGAAGATGCCTACAAAGGAAAAAAGCAAGATATTAATTTTTCAACATCAGAAAAATGTAATACATGTAAAGGTAGTGGCTCTAAACCAGGCTTTAGTGCAGATAGATGTTCGTATTGTGGTGGGAATGGTAAGGTGAGATCGAACCAGGGTTTTTTTACTGTTCAACAAACTTGTCCTCAATGCAGTGGAAATGGTGAAGAAATTAATAATCCATGTAATGATTGTAGTGGTCAAGGTAAAAAACAAACTTCTAAAAAAATATCTGTAACAATTCCAAAAGGAGTTGATGATGGAACAAGAATTAGGTTAGCTGGAAAAGGTGAGGCTGGAAATAGAGGTGGAACAACAGGTGATTTATATTTATTTATAAATATAGTATCCCATAACTTATTTAAAAGATCAGATGAAAATTTATTTTTCGAATTTCCTATCTCAGTAGCTGATGCAGCACTTGGCACAACAATTGAAATACCCACAATAGACGGTGGTAAAGCAAAGATAAAAATACCAGATGGGACACAAAATGGTAAACAATTTAGATTAAAAGGTAAAGGAATGCCATTTATGAGAAGAGGTGATTATGGAGATTTGTATGTACAAGTAAAAACTGAAGTCCCAGTATATCTAAACAAAAAACAGAGGGAATTGTTAGAGCAGTTTAGAAAAATTGAAAATGAAAAATCAAATCCAAGTATTAAAAAGTTCTTTCAAAAAGCAAAAGGTTTCTGGAATAAATAAAAAATGGGATTAGAACAATTAGTTCCAGCCTTTTTTTTAATTACAATTCTTATTCTTGTTCTTCCAGGATTTTTAAAATCAAATTCAAAATCAAAACAATTTTTAAAAAATTTATTCATTTGGTCTATAATTGTTGTCATGGTTATGATAGTTTCATATCTTATCTTTTAATGAAAAAAATAAATTTAGCAATAACAGGATGTATGGGCCGAATGGGTCAACAAATAATAAGATCTGTGCGAAAAGATAAAAATTTTAAATTAATTGCTCTTACAGAAAATAAAAAAATTAACAAAAAAATTGATGGTATTAAGATTGATTTAAATACAGAGCAAGCATTTAAAAAGGCTAACGTAGTGATAGACTTTACAATTCCAAAATGTACTTTTCAGGTTTTAAAAATTGCTTTAAAATTAAAAAAAAGAGTAATTATCGGTACAACTGGGTTTTCCAAAAAAGAAGAAAGCTTAATTAAAAAATTTTCAAAAAAAATACCAATTTTAAAAGCTGGTAACATGAGCTTAGGCATTAATCTTTTGATGTATTTAACAGAAATAGCTTCAAGCTCACTTGGAAGAAAGTTTTTAAGTAAGGTGTTTGAAGTTCATCACAAGCATAAGAAGGATTATCCCTCTGGTACGGCATTGATGTTAGGGAAAGGTATAGCTGCAGGTAAAAAAAAGAATTTTTATACTTTAATAGGAAAAAAATATTTAAATAAAAAAACTTTTCCTTATACAAATAAAATAAATTTTAATTCTATTCGAAAAGGTGAGATTATTGGTGAACATGAAGTTAAATTCTCAAGTGGCAAAGAAGTAATTACCTTAAATCATGAAGCTTTTGATAGAACTCTTTATTCTGAGGGTGCTTTGACAGCTGCAAAATGGTTAATCAAAAAAAAACCAGGTCTTTATTCGATGAGAGATTTGATGAATTTTAAATAATGAATGAAGTTCAACGAGCGCAATTAGTTTTTAAAATTCTTAATAAAACTTACCCCAAAATTAAAGTTCCACTTGTTAGTAGAAATGTTTTTACATTGCTTATTTCTGTTCTTCTTTCTGCTCAATGTACAGATGTGAATGTAAACAATGTAACAAGAAATATTTATCCTAAATATTATAAGCCAGAACATTTTATAAAATTAGGAAGAAAAAGAATTGAAAAATTGATTAAAAAAATTGGAATTTTTAGAGTAAAAGCAAAAAGTATTTTTAATCTATCAAAAATACTAGTCAAAAAACATAAAGGCAAAGTTCCAAAAACTTTTAAAGAATTAGAACAGTTACCTGGTGTTGGTCATAAAACTGCGAGTGTAGTGATGTCTCAAGGATTTGGGTATCCGGCTTTTCCAGTAGATACTCACATACATAGGTTAGCGCAAAGATGGGGTCTTACTAATGGTAAAAATGTAATTCAAACAGAAGATGATTTAAAAAGATTATTTCCCAAAAAATATTGGAATAAACTACATCTTCAAATAATATATTATGGAAGAGAATACTGTAAAGCTAGAGATTGTTATGGATTATCTTGTAAAATTTGCACTACTTGTTATCCTAAAAGAAATAAAGCCTTTAAAGCAAAAAAACCATAAATGAAAATTATAGGAATTGGAAATGCTATTGTAGATGTTCTTTGCAAAGTTTCAGATGACTTCTTGATAAAAAATTCGTTAATAAAAGGAACAATGAAACTAATTAAAGAATCTGAGTTTAAAAATTTAATTTCAACCTTAAAAATTGAAGAAACTATATCTGGTGGATCTGTAGCTAATTCTATAGTTGGTATTTCTCAGTTAGGCAATGAAGTTGGTTTTATAGGTAAAATAAATGATGATAACTTTGGAGAAAAATATGAAGAAGGTTTATTAAAAGAAAATGTTAAATATTTTTATAAAAAAAAAAAAGAAGCAGATAATACAGGATCTTGTTTAATTCTTATTACTCCAGACTCAGAAAGAACAATGTGTGCTTTTCTTGGAACAGCAGGTAAAATAAGTGCAGAGGATATTAATGAAAAGGTAATCATGAATTCTAAAATTACCTTTTTGGAAGGTTATTTGTGGGATAAAGGAAGCCCAAAATCTGCATTTGATAAAGCTATAAAATTATCCAAAATAACTGCAATGTCATTATCTGATCAATTTTGTGTTGAAAGACATAAAGATAATTTTTTAGAGCTTGTTAAAAATAAAATAGATATTGTTTTTGGAAATGAGCAAGAATTTATATCTTTAATTAATGCAAAATCTTTTGATGAAGTAATTGATTTCTCAAAACAATTAAATAAGGATATTATTATCACTAGGGGTGAAAAAGGTGCTATAGCTATAAATCAAGATCAAGTGATTAGCTGTGAGGCAATAAAAAATTTAAATATTAAGGATCTAACTGGTGCGGGTGATCTTTTTGCTGCTGGATATTTGCACGGAAAAATAAACAATTTCTCGATTCAAGAAAGCTTAGAAAAAGGAACTGAATTATCTTCTAAAGTTATTCAAAAAATTGGTGCTAGACTTTAGATTTTTTTGTATAAATTAAATACTTTTTATTTATGATTAAAGATAACATTTTTAGATTTTTTCCCGATCCAGTTTTTAGATACAAAATAGCAAATCATAATCAACACAATAAAGATTTGTCAAAATATATTTATGATATTTATAATGTTGATAAAAATGGTATTAAACTATCAAACATAAATGGTTGGCACTCTAAGCCATTTAATTTGAATGAAAAAAACTCTCCACCTAATAATTTTTTTTTAAGTATTAAAGATCATATTCAGGATGTATTTAATAATTACGGTTGGTCATTTATTCCAGAAAAAATAAAATGTGAAGCTATGTGGGCTGTGATAAATAAAAAAGGTAATTTTAATATAGAACACATACATGCTAATTGCCATTTAAGTGCAGCTTATTATGTAAAAGTCCCTAAAAATTCTGGAAATTTTCACATATTTAATCCTAACAACATTTCAAGAAATAGATTTCCGCTAATATCAAAAACTACCGATTTAAATATGTTATCAGCCTCATTAAAAGTTAACGAAGGTGAACTGTTAATTTTTCCGGCATATTTGCCTCATGCGGTAGGCAAAAATGAGTCTGACGAAGATCGTATTGTTGTTAGTTTCAACCTCAATATTTTATCTTAAGATAATTTTAAAAAATATCCTTTTTCTGCAGAAATTATAAATTCTTTTTCATCAAACTGGTTTAAAATTTTTTTTCTCAAACGATGTACATGAGTTTCTACTGTATGTGTCTCTAAATCATTTTTAAAACCCCATACATTTTTTTGAAGTTTTTCTATATTACAAGGTGTTTGACTGTTGAATAAAAAAAGTATCAAGTTAATTTCCTTTTCGGTTAAATTTATAAAATCATTTTTATAGACAAGTTTTCTTGAATTAATATCAATAATAAATTTTCCAATATTTATTTTTGATTGATTTTTAAAATTTTGTTTTAAAAAATAAATATTAATATTTTCTATTAATTTAACAAAATTTACAGGTAAATTTTCAATATGAAATTGATTATTTATGTTTTCAATTTTTTGTGTTGTAATTAAAAGACTATTATTAGTATCCTTAAAATCTGATTTTAAATCAATACTATCAACATGATGAATTTTATACTTCGTGGTTTCCTCTAATTCATGTAAAATATTAAAGAGAACAAAATTTTTATAAATAAATATTTTTTTTTCAGTCATAAAGATAATATATGATAATTATTTTAAAAAATAAGCAAACTTTAAATATTGATGAATTTTCCTTCAAGTGCTGTATTGGAAAAAGAGGTAAAACATACAATAAAAAAGAAGGAGATTTTAAAACTCCTAAAGGCATTTTTAGCTTAGGAAATCTTTATTATAGACATGATAGAGAAAAAAAACCTAATACAAAAATTAAATGTATAAAAATTAGAAGAGACACTATTTGTTGCCATGATATTAGATATAAAAAGAAATATAACAGAATATTAAGAAACGATTATAAAATTAAACACGAAACTCTATTTAGAAAAGATCACAAGTATAATTTTGTTTTACCTATAAATTATAATTCAAAAAATATTACTGGAAAAGGAAGCTGTATTTTTATCCATCTTACAAAAAACTATAATCCTACTGAGGGCTGTATAGCGCTTGAAAAAGAAAATTTTTTAATCCTTCTTAAATTAATTAATCCTCATACAAAAATATTAATTAAATAAAATTTAATTTCTATTACCAAAAATTGAAGTGCCTATTCTAATAAAATTTGAGGAATTTTTAATAGCATCAATGTAATCTGCTGACATACCCATACTTAAATTTTCTTGATTATATTTTTTTTTGAAATTTTTCATTTTAATGAAATACTCATTTGGATTATTTGAATTTGGGGGAATACACATTAATCCAACCGTTTTTAATTTAAGAAAATTACAATACTCCAATAATTCTTCTAATTCAGAAATGTTAACTCCAGCTTTTTGACTTTCGTTGCCAACATTAATTTGAATAAAAATACTTATTTTTTTGTTTTGTTTTATTTGTTCATCAAATATTTTTTTAGCCAACTTTTTACTGTCTACCGAGTGAATAAAATCAAAATACTTTAAACAATCTCTAACTTTATTTGTTTGCAATTTACCTATCATGTGTAATTTTATATTGTTATATTTAAGTTTTAATTCATGCCACTTTTTAGTGGCCTCCTGAACTTTATTTTCCCCATAATGTTGATGACCATGTTCCAAAAGGGGCAGAATATCTTGTGATCCAAAGTTTTTACTAACTGCTATAATAATTGGTGTTGCATTAGTATTGTTTTTAATCTTATCTTGAATATCTAATAAATTTTTAACTGATTTATGCATATTAATAACTTAGAGTTTTTTACTTACGTAGATGGTCTTAATCAAGAAAATATAATCAAATTAGATGAAAAAGTACAAATAATTCTAAGAAATTATAATAAAGATTTTAGAAACCAAGACTTAAAAAAATTTGTTAGTTTTTGTAAAAAAAATAAAAGGAAAGTATATTTAAGTAATAATTTTAAGAAAGCCAAGGATCTTGGATTTGATGGGGTTTATATTCCTTCATTTAATAAATTACTTCAAAATTTCAAACAAGGAACGAGAAAAGAATTTGCAACTTTAGGCTCAGCACATAATTTTAAAGATTTACTTATTAAGAAAAAACAAAAAATTGATACTATTTTTTTATCCCCATTATTTAAAAATAAAAAAAACAAAAATCATTTAGGAGTAATAAAATTTAGTTTAATTAGCAAAAAAGCAAAAAATAAAATAATTGCACTTGGGGGCATAAATAAAAATAATAGAAATATGTTGAGTTTATTAAATATTAATGGTTATGCTGCAATCTCATACTTTAATAAATGAACAATATTGAAAAAATCAAAGGACTTGTAAAAGAAATTCAAAATCTTTTCTTTAAAAAGAATTACTCTGCTGTTATCAACGAAACAAAAAAAGCAATTAAAACTTACCCTGATATTTCAGTTTTTTATAACATGATGGGTCTAGCACTTACTCAAATCAGTAAATTTGATGAGGCAAAAATTGTTTTAGAGAGAGGATATAAGATAAATTCAAATGATTTGGCAATTATTAATAATCTAGCTAATGTTTATAAAAATATTTATAATTATAAAGACTCAGAAAAGCTCTATAAATTATCAATTTCCAAACAAAAGGATTATTTCAATGCATATGTGAATTATGGAAATTTAAAAAGAGACTTGAATCAATTTGACGAAGCTATCACTTTATACAAAGAAGCATTAATTTATAACAAAAAGGTGCCAGCAATTTATTATTCATTATCAATGTCATATCAGGCCATAGGTAATTTTAAAGAAGCTGAACTGTACGCAAAGAAAACGTTAGAATTAGATGAAAAATTTACAAAAGCTGATTTGCTTATAAGTCGTTCAAGAAAATATACTTTAAACGACGAGCATTTTAAAAGTTTAAATGATAAAATTAAAAATGAAGAATTAAATACTTCAGATAAAATTGATTTATATTTTGCATTATCTAAAGCGAATGAAGATCTTGGAAATATAAATAAATGTTTTGAATTTTTAGAGAAAGGAAATAAGCTTAAGAGAGAAAGCGTAAACTTTGATATTAAATATGAACAAAATACTTTTAATGATGTCAAAGATGTTTTTTCTAAAATATATTTTGATAAATTTAAAAAACAAGATTTAAATAATAAAAAAATTATTTTTATTTTAGGTATGCCTAGATCTGGCACCACACTTGTGGAACAAATCATAAGTGCTCATTCTAATGTATATGGCTCAGGAGAACTTCCTTATCTAAAAAACATTATTAGTGAACAGTTTATGAAAAATAAGATCCTTTCTGTAACAAATATTAAAAATGCCTTTAACGATGAAAAACAAATATTGAAGATTTCAGAAAAATATTATTCTTTTTTAAAAAATTATGAGATTGTTGAAAATAATATTACTGATAAAGCACCACTAAACTTTATGTGGATAGGATTTATTAAAATTCTTTTTCCTAATTCAAAAATAATACATTGTAAAAGAAATTCAAAGGATAATTGTGTTTCTTTATATAAGAATATTTTTGAAGGAGGTATTAATTTTTGTTATAATCAAACTGATCTGGCACAGTATTATAAACTATATTCTGATATGATGAATTTTTGGCAAACAAATTTGCCTGATGGGTTTTTAAATATTGAATATGAAGAGTTAGTTAACGCACCAAAAGAAAATATAAAAAAATTATTAGATTATTGTGATTTAAATTGGGAAGATAATTGTTTAAATTTTTCTAGCAATAAAACTCCAATTAAAACTGCTAGTGTGGGGCAGGCAAGAAATTCTATTTACTCAACATCTTTAAAAAGTTCAAAAAAATATAAACCTTTCTTAAAAGAATTATTTGATTCTATATAAAAAAAAAGCCCCAGTTTTTACTGGGGCTTTTTATAATTTAATTCAAACTATACAATTAGAATGCAAGAGATAATGCAATCTCTAAATTCTTATCGTCAGTTCCAGTGTTTCCACCGTTATTAGTTGACTCATTTTCTTGGATTGAAAGAGTAGCTGAACCTACTGTGTAAGCTACAGCAACACCTTCCATATCTTCAGTTACGTGTGCAGCAGAAGGGTTCATGAATTCTACTTCTCTTTCACCGTAAGAAATAGATAAACCATCCATAACGTTAGCAGCAACAGACCAAGCTGTAGCTTCTTCGTCAGCACCACCAGTAGTGTTGTTCTCAACTACTGATTTTTGGTAACCTGCAGTAACAGCACCAAATGTGTATGTTGCAAATGCAGTGTAATGAGCATCAGTATCATCTGATGTTGTAGCAGAATCACCAGCTGCAGAGTTGGCTATTTCACCATAACCAAGACCAACGTTTAATCCTTCGTACAAACCACCATTAGTTAATGCAAAGTCCCAAGACGAAGCACCAGCTGATCCGCCTACAGCGTCATCAGAGTTAGTTGCTTGACCTTTACCATACTGAATTGATAATGCGTTACCCATAAATGTGTTTGCATAAACGAACACACCTGAGTTTCCGCCACCAACTAGACCATTTTCATCACCTGTTTGAGAATCTAAACTATCCCAAATTTCTTCTTTTGCAGATGGAGTTTTGTCGTCGATAGTAGAAATACCACCAGCGCCAACACCTTGGTCAAATGTTACTTTACCTAAGTCACCTAAGTCTACAGATAACGAAGCAGATGACATTCCACCTACTTGGTCAGCTGAAGTGATGAATAAAGTAGTTTCATAACCATTTACATCACCAGTACCAGTAAATCCCATTGAAGTATTCATACCATATGGGTTACCAGTAACTTCATCAGTGTTACCATTGTAATAAGTCAATTTTGCAGAACCTGATACTGACATTTCAGCAGCGTTTGCTGAAAATGCAGCTAATGAACCAGCTAATGCAGAAAGACCTATTTTTTTTAAATTATTCATAGATTTCTCCTTTGTTATTTTTCATATATGAATTGATAGCTTTTTATCCTAATTCATGAAATAAGTATAAATAGATGTTTATCATTAGGTAAATTTAATTGATTTTGTGATATAAATATCACAGTTTATATTCAAAAACATACCTACTATTATTAATATTCATGTAGTATTAATCATATTTCATGCATACTTTTATTAAAAAAACTCTTGTTAGTTTAACTGTGTTAATTTTGTTAAATTCTTGTGGTGGTAGAGATTTCTTTTCAAAAAAATCTACTAATCAACCAGTCAACGCTGAAGATAGAGTTAAAAAAAACATAGAAGAAGGAAGGGGTCTAAAAATAGGTTCTTCATTATCGATGGGAAATCCTGATGGAGGATCTTTTCTTTTTGCTTCATCCAATGCTCTTTGGAGAGCAACACTTGAGAAGTTAGATTTTATACCGCTAGCAAATGTGGATTATGCTGGTGGAGTTATTATAACAGATTGGTATGGAGACACTAACAGTAATGAGGAGATAAAAGTTGCAGTAAGATTTTTAACTAACGAAATTAGATCTGATGCAATTGATGTGATTATCTATAAAAAAAAGTGCATTAAAATAAATCAATGTCAAACTTCTAAAGTTGAAAATAATACAAACAACACTATTAAAGCTTCTATTCTAAAAAGAGCTGCGGCAATATCTAGAGAAGCTGAATCAAAAAAAAAAAATGATTAAAATTGTTTAAACATGTATTTTTTGAAGAAATTATTAATTAGATAAGCTATTAAAATATCTTTAATATTCACTCATGAAAGAAACTAGGTATAACTTCAAGGTTACTGAAACTAAATGGCAGCAATATTGGGAAACAAAAAAAATTTTTCAATCAAAATTAGATAATAATAAAAAAAAATTTTATTGTTTAGAAATGTTTCCATATCCTTCAGGAAAAATTCATATGGGCCATGTAAGAAATTATACAATTGGGGATGTGTTGTCTCGATATAAAAGCTTAAATGGATTTAACGTTTTACACCCAATGGGGTGGGATTCATTTGGTATGCCAGCAGAAAATGCTGCGAAACAAAACAATCTTAATCCAAAAAAATGGACTGAAAAAAATATTGAGGTCATGAAAAATCAGCTCAAAAAACTAGGTCTGTCAATTGATTGGGATAGAGAAATTTCAACTTGTTCAGTAGAATATTATGAACACCAACAAAAAATTTTTTTAGATCTGTTTGATAAAGGTCTTGTTTATAGAAAAGAAAGTTATGTTAATTGGGATCCTGTAGACAAAACAGTTTTAGCTAATGAACAGGTCATAGATGGAAAAGGTTGGAGATCTGGTGCTTTAGTTGAAAGAAAAAAATTAAACCAATGGTTTTTTAAGATATCTTATTTTTCTGAAGAATTACTTTCTGACCTAAATCAACTCGATAAATGGCCTGATAAAGTTAAAACAATGCAAAAAAACTGGATAGGTAAGTCTTTTGGCTGTGAGATAGAATTTAAAATTGAAGGGTCGAATGACATAAAATCAATCAAATGTTACACAACTAGACCAGATACACTTTTTGGATTTTCATTTCTCGCAGTTTCAATTGACCATCCACTTTCTAAATTTTATTCTAATAATAAAGATTTCCTTCAATTTAAAAAGGATTGTTCTGCGACTGGAACAACTGAAGAGTCTTTGGCTCAAGCATCAAAAATTGGATTTAAAACAAAATTACTAGCAGTAAACCCATTAGATCCAAGCAATAAAGTACCGGTCTTTTTTGCCAACTTTGTTTTAATGGATTATGGATTAGGAGCGGTTTTTGGATGCCCTGCCCATGATCAAAGAGATTTTGATTTTGCAAAAAAATACTCTCTTAAAATTACAACAGTAGTAAGACCTAATGAAGAAACTGATAATTTTAAAGTCACTAATGCTCCCTATTTAGGGCCAGGAGTTATCATTAACTCAAATTTTTTAAACGGATCAAAAGTTCCAGATGAGTCAATAAACAAAACTATTGATTTATTAGAAGATAAAAAATTAGGAGAACGTAAAACAAATTACCGGCTTAAAGATTGGGGTGTGTCACGACAAAGATACTGGGGTTGTCCAATTCCAATAGCATATGATGAAAATAATAATATTGAAAAAATACCTCTAAGTAAATTACCAGTAAAACTACCAGAAGATATAGATATTAACATAAGCGGTAATCCACTTGATGCTCAAGAAGAATGGAAAAATATAATTATAAATGGAAAAAAATATAAAAGAGAAACTGATACTTTAGATACTTTTGTGGACTCATCTTGGTACTTTCTTAGGTTTTGTTCAGCTAATGACAAAACAAATCCTTTTAATAAAAAAGAGTTAGATTATTGGATGCCAGTAGATCAATATATCGGTGGAGTTGAACATGCAATTTTACACTTACTTTATTCAAGATTTTTTATGAGAGCAATTGGATTAAATAATAATGAAGTAAATTTAAAAGAACCATTTAAAGGATTATTTACTCAAGGAATGGTGTGTCACGAAACATACAAAGATGAAAAAAATAATTGGTTGAGTCCAGATGAAGTTGAGTCAGATAATGGACAAGACTTTTTTTTAAAAAAAGATAAATCTATAAAAATTAAAGTCGGACCTTCAGAGTCAATGTCAAAATCAAAAAAAAACACGATTGATCCAGAAAACATGATCAAACTATATGGTGCTGATTCAGTTCGGTTTTTTATTTTATCAGACAGCCCCCCAGAAAAAGATGTTCAATGGTCTGAGGAAGGGATGATATCTTCATATAAATTTATTCAAAAATTAAGTGTTCTAAGTGAAGAAATTTTTGAATTATCTCAATTAAAATCTCAGGACGTGAATGAAAAATTAGAAATTTTTACCAATCAAACTATCAATAAAATTAATCAAGCACTTAATAAGTTTAGATATAATGTAATAATAGCAACATATCATGATATATATTCATTTTATAAAAAGATAGTCGAAGAAAAAAAAAATTATAATAACTTAAAAAATAATTATGAAAAAATGATCTTATTAATGATGCCAGTTATCCCACATTTTGCCAATGAATACTTAGAAAGATTTAATTCCAAACAAAGTTTTAAATGGCCAGAAATTAATAAACAATTTTTGATTGAAGAAAGTAATGATATTGTAATACAGGTTAATGGAAAAAAACGCAGCATAATTACAGTTGATAAAAATATTAATGAAAAAGATTTAATTAAAAAAATTAAAACTAATAAATTAATAGATAAATATTTAAAAGATGGAGAGATAATTAAAACCATATATGTTAATGGAAGACTAATAAATTTTATAATCAAATAATGAAAAAAATTTTATTTTTACTAATATTCTTTGTATCAAGTTGTGGTTATCAAGCAATTTATCAAAATGATAATATAAAAAATTTTAAATTTTATAAAATTAAAACTGAAGGAGAAAAAAAAATTAATAGAAATATCATTAATTCAATTTCTCTTGAAGAAGATCGGGCAAATGAATTATTAAATGAACTTTTATTAAAAAGCTCTTTTGAAGTTAAAGGAACATCAAAAAATAAGAAAGGTCAAATTAATTCTTATAAATCAAGTATTCTTGTAAATTTATCTATTATTAAAAATAATAAAATCATCAAAAACAAAACCTTCTCAGAGGAAGTTGTTTATAATGCCAAAGATAACAAATTTGAATTACTTGAATATCAATCAGATATAAAAATAGATCTGATAAATAAAATTGTTGAAGATATAATTTTATTTTTAAACTTGTAATGATAGTAAAATATTTTGATTTAGAAAAAAAAATTAAAGATCAAACAAATTTTTATCTATTTTATGGCCACAATACTGGTTTAATAGAAGAAACTATCAATGGTGTCTTAAAACCTATTTTTTCTAAAAATATTTTTTATTACGATGAAAATGAAATTTTAACAAAAAGCGATGATTTTAAAGAACAGATTTTTAATAAATCCTTTTTTGAAGATAATAAACTAATAATAATCAATAGAGCTACAGATAAAATACTTAAAGTTATCGAACAAATTATTGATAACCAGGCTGATGATTATAAAATAATTATAAAAGCTGGTCTTTTAGAAAAAAAATCTAAGTTGAGATATTTTTTTGAAAATAATAAAAAAACAATCGTAGTTCCTTTTTATGAAGACAATCATCAAACACTTACTAAAATTGCACAAAATTTTTTTTATGAAAAAAAAATAAGAATATCACAACACGACATAAATTATATTGTCGAAAGGGTTAAAGGAAATAGAATTAATTTAAAAAACGAACTTAAAAAAATTTATTTTTTTTGCCAGAAAAGAAAATCTATTCAATTAAAAGATATTTTAAAACTTACTAACTTAGCAGAAAATTATGATATTTCTGAACTAATTGACCAATGTTTAGCCAAAAATAAGAAAAAAACACTAAACATTCTAAATGAAAATAATTCTTCAACAGAAGACAACATATTAATTTTAAAAAATTTTTTATATAAATTAAAGAGACTTAAAAAATTAAAAATAAGCATGGAATTAAATAACAATACTGAAGAAGTTTTATCTTCTTTTAGACCAGCAATTTTTTGGAAAGATAAAGATTTAGTTAAACAACAGTTAATAAACTGGTCATTACCTCAGATCAGATCTTTAATTAAAAAAGTTAACAATATAGAGCTTTTAATAAAAAAAAATACACAAATTGGCAATCAAGTGGTTAATGATTTTATTATAGATAAACTTAAACAAATTAATAATTAGATTTCAAAATTTCAATTATTTTATTTAATTGATCCATATCATGATATGAAAAAGTAATTGTTCCTTTGTTTCTCTTATTATTTTTAATTTTAACATTTAAGCCAATTTTATCTGTGATTGAGTCTTCAAGTTCTTTAATATTAGGATCTTTCCAAAATGAAACTGAACCTGGTTTTTTTTTGAAGATTTTAACAAAAGTTTCTGTTTGACGTACTGATAATTTTTTTTCTATTATTTTATTGGCTATAAATTCAGCATTATCCAAACCAACTAATATCTTCGCGTGTCCTGCACTAATTTTTTTTTCTTCAATATATTGTAATATAGAATTAGGAAGTGTTAGTAGCCTTAGAGAATTAGTTATATAACTTCTACTTTTACCTATAAATTTAGATACTTTCTCTTGATCATATGAGAATTCATCAATCAATCTTCTATATCCTTGCGCCTCTTCAAGAGGGTTTAAATCATGCCTTTGAACGTTTTCAACAATAGCAAATTCTAAAGATTTTAGATCATCAGCTTCTGTAACAACTACAGGAATGTCATGTAGTCCTGCTTTTCTTGCTGCTAACCACCTTCTCTCACCTGCAATAATTTCATATTTAGCATCTTCACTATTTGATCTTCTAACTATTATTGGCTGTATAACACCTCTTTCTTTTATAGAGTTACTTAAATCTTCTAAATTATCTTCATCAAAATTTTTTCTAGGCTGATATTTATTTGGGATAATTTCACTTAAATTTAATTTATTTGTTTTATTCTCTACTTTTGTTTCTCCAATCAAAGATGATAAACCTCTTCCTAATCCTTTTTTGATTTTAGAATTCATTATGCGGCACTTCCTATACTGTTTTCTTGATTAACAAATTCATCTGTAAAACTATAATATGATTTACTTCCTGGACAATTTTTATCATATACTAAAACTGGTACACCATGTGAAGGTGCTTCAGATAGTCTAACATTCCTAGGTATTACTGTTTGGTAAACTTTGTCCTTAAAATAATTCCTTGCTTCTGCTTCAACTTGAGAAGATAGTTTATTTCTTCTGTCATACATCGTTAAAAGTATTCCTTGTATCTCTAAGTCAGGATTTAGATTAACTTTTATTCTTTCAATTGTTTTCATTAGCTGAGTTAAGCCTTCTAGAGCAAAAAATTCTGTCTGAAGAGGAACTAAAAGTGAATTTGATGATACCAAAGCCATCACAGTCAACAGGCTCAATGATGGCGGACAGTCTATAAGAATATAATCATATAACCTTCCAGAATCATTTAAATATGAGGTTAATTTAGTCTTCAAAATAAATGCTCTATCACTATCACCAGCAGTTTCAACCTCAAGACCTGATAAATCCACATTTGAACTAATTAAATCAAGGTCTTTAAACTTTGTTTTCTTGATAACGCTAGAAATTGACATTGTTCCATTAAGAATTCCATATATAGTTTGGTCCGATTGTTCGGTATTAGATAATCCTAATCCTGTTGTAGCATTTCCTTGTGGATCTAAGTCTATGACTAAAATTTTTTTTCCTTGTTGAGATAATGCCGAAGCTAAGTTGATCACTGTTGTTGTTTTACCAACCCCACCCTTTTGATTTATTATTGAAATTATTTTCATTGAATCTTTTTTTCAATCTTTTTAATATTAAGTATAAATGAGTCTTCGTTTGTTAAACTTTTTTTTTCTTCATAATCTAAATTCCAATCTTGAAGTGTATCATTAAGAATTTTTCTTCCACTATCTCCCATAAAGAAAATTATATTTTTATATTTTTTGAAATTTTCATAAACTAAATTTAGAATTATCGGCATTGGTTTAAAAGCTCTAGACATTATTGTTCCTGTTTCTATATTTTTAACTTTAAAAATGTCTTTGTGAATTATCTCTGTGTTCAGATTCAATTTTTTTGAAACTTCTTTTAAAAAAACACACTTATGGTAGCTTTTTTCATATAAATTAATTTTCATATCATTTTTTATTTTTTTCATTACAATTGCCACTATAAGACCAGGCATCCCTCCACCTGTTCCTAAATCAGAGGTTGTATTGCAATTTAAATTAACAAAATCAATAATTTGTGCTGAATCTATTATATGTCGCTCTCTTATTTGCTCTTTTTCGTGTATTTCTCTGCTTATAATGTTAATTTCCTTATTTTTCTCTTGAATCATTACAATAAGTCTTTCAAGCTCATTACAAGTTTCACGTGAAACATTTAAGTTTGATATTTTTGAGTAAGAATTTAAAATTTGATTATCCATTAAGCTATATGCTTAATAGACCTTCTTTTGACATGTGACAACAAAATATATACAGCAGCTGGTGTAATTCCATCAATTCTTAGAGCTTGTCCCAATGTTTTTGGCTTAATTAGCTTAAATTTAGCCTTTACCTCGTTAGACAAGCCTGAAAACTGGTCATAATCCATATTATCTGGAATTGATAGATTCTCATCTCTCTTAAAAGCAAGAATGTCTGCCTTTTGCTTTTTTAGATAACCTCTATAATGGGAGTTAATTTCTACCTGTTCATCAATTTCAACACCATGATCCAATATTTCAGGCCAAATTTTTCTTATTTTTTTCATATCCACATTTTTTTGGGTTAAAATTTCATCAGCTGTTCTAAAAACCCCGTCTTTAGAAATTTTAATACCAAATTTATCAGCTTTAGATGGGGAGATATTTAAATTGGTCATTTGCATTGAAATTTTACTTAATTTCTCAAATTTATCCTCGAAAATCATTTGTCTAATCTCTGAAATCAATCCAATCTTAGTTCCTTTATGTGTAAGCCTTAAATCTGCATTATCAGATCTAAGACTTAATCGATATTCAGCTCTAGATGTAAACATCCTATATGGTTCAGCAACTCCTTTTGTGACTAAGTCATCGATCATTACTCCAATATAAGCATCTGATCTATCTAAAATAAAAGGCTCCTTTTTTTTAAGCGAGAGAGCAGCATTAATTCCGGCTATGAGACCTTGGGCTGCAGCCTCTTCGTATCCTGTAGTTCCATTTATTTGACCTGCGAGGTATAGATTCTTTATTTTCTTTGTCTCCAATGTTAAAAAGAGTTCTCTAGGATCAATATAGTCGTATTCTATAGCGTATCCCGGCCGTATAACTTTAACATTCTCTAAACCATTGATATTGTTGAGTATTTCATATTGAACAACCTCAGGTAGTGATGTTGATATACCATTTGGATAAATTGTATGATCATTAAGGCCCTCAGGCTCTAAAAATATCTGATGCCTAGTCTTGTCGGCAAATTTCACTATTTTATCTTCTATTGAAGGACAATATCTTGGACCAACACCTTGTATGTTACCAGAGTACATTGCACTTTTAGATAAATTCTTTTCTATAATCTTATGAACCTTTTCATTCGTATAGGTCATAGAGCAGGATACTTGTTTGTTAAGATTTTTTTTTGTTAAGAAAGAAAAAAAATAAGGATCATCATCTGCAAATTGTTTTTCCAATTTTTCAAAATTAATAGTTCTAGAATCTAACCTTGGTGGTGTCCCAGTTTTTAGTCTACCTATTTTAAAATTATATTTCTCTAACTGTTCACTTAAACCAGTGCTTGGCTTTTCATTAAATCGACCAGCAGGAGTTCTTTCATCACCAATATGTATTAAACCATTTAAAAATGTGCCAGTTGTAAGTATTAACTTGTTACAACTTACTTTATTACCTTTTAATGTTAAAAATCCACTTATTTCATTTTTATTGAAAATAAACTTAATTACAGGATCAGAAAAAATACTTAAATTACAATAGTTTACAAGTTTTTCTTGCATATATTTACGATATAATGATCTGTCAGATTGAGTTCTTGGTCCTCTTACGGCTGGGCCTCTACTTCTATTTAACAGTCTGAATTGTATTCCAGACTTATCAGCAACCTCGCCCATAACCCCATCTAAAGCATCAATTTCTCTCACTAGATGACCTTTTCCTAAACCACCAATAGCAGGATTACATGACATTTCTCCTATGGTATTTTTGTTATGAGTGAATAGAGCAGTGTTAACTCCAAGTCGCGCAGATGCTGCTGCCGCTTCACAGCCTGCATGACCTCCACCGATTACTACTACATCAAAAGATAAATCTTTTATCATGATTTAAATTTATATTTGATTTAGATTTTTACAAGATTTGAGTTTTGTTGCTTAAATAAGCGCTTATCATTAACGAAATTAGTTAAAAAATGCCTAAAAATACAGCAAAATGCTTATTATTTTCCAATACAAAAATCGTTGAAAATACTGCCTAATATCTCCTCTACATCGACTTTTCCAACAATCATACCCAAATGTCTAGTTGCCAATCTCAAATCTTCAGCTGCTTTATCAAAATCCTTTATGTCATTTTTTTCTAAAAAGTTTCTTAAATGATTTACGCACTGTACTAAATGTTGTCTATGCCTCTCTCTAGTAATTAAAATATCTTCTTCAAATATAAATTTATTTTTAAGTTTATCTTTAATTTTTGTAATTAACTTATCTATATTTAAATTATCTTTTAATGAAATCTGAACATGGTTTAGTTTAGAAATTTCTGGATCTAATTTTTCTTTTAAAAGATCTGATTTATTGACTACTAATATTGCATTATTTTTTAACAAATCATTCAAAAAACCGCTTAAATCAATGTTTTTGGCATCAACTACAACTAATTTTAAATCGGCATTTTCAGCTTTTAAAAGAGATAATTTGATACCTTTTTTTTCAATTTCATCTTTTGAGTCTCTTATCCCAGCGGTATCTGAAATGATAACAGGATATCCATCTATATTCAAATGAGTTTCAACAACATCTCTTGTAGTACCAGCAATCTCAGATACTATAGCAACCTCTCTATTAGATAAGTTATTTAGTAAACTTGATTTACCTGCATTAGTTGGTCCGATGATTGCAATTTTAAAACCTTCACGAATTATTTCTCCTACCTTTTGATCATTTAAAATTTTATTAATTTCATTTAAGACATCTGAAGAATCTTGTTTTATTTTTTTTAAATTTTCTTCTGGGAGATCTTCCTCGGGAAAATCTATTTTAGCCTCAATAAATGATAAAATTTTTAATAATTTATCTCTCAGCTCATTAAATTTATCTGAAGATTTCCCCTTCATTATTTTTACAGCTTGTAGTCTTTGAATTTCAGTTTCTGCTGAAATTAAATCGGCTATGCTCTCTGCTTTTAACAAATTTATCTTTTCATTTTGAAAAGCAAGCTTAGTAAATTCACCTGGTTCAGCTAATCTACAATTTTTGACTGTTGCAATCTCTTTTTGAAGAGCCAAAACTACAGCTTTGCCTCCATGTACATGGATTTCAGCCATATCCTCTCCTGTATAGCTCTCAGGCCCAGGAAACCATATAATTATACCTTCATCAATAAGCTCAGAAGTGTTGATATTGTTTATTTTTCTAAGGGTAGCCACTCTTGGCTGTGGAATTTCTTTACCCGTAAGAGTTTTAATTACATTCGATGCTTCAGAGCCTGAAATTCTTATAATTGCAATGCCAGATACACCTGGACCTGTAGATAATGCATAAATAGTCATCTTAAATTTAAGTATACCTAGTTTTTGATTTTTTTGCTAAAAATTTATAAGAGGTCAATAATGATTATATGGTTAGCGTCTTATCCAAAAAGCGGTAACACCTGGATTAGATCGATTATTTCATCAATTCTATTCTCCAAAGACGGTAAGGTTGATAACTTTAAAGTTTTAGATGCGATAGATCAATACCCCACAAGAAAATATTTTGATAGTCTAGTAACGGATTATGAAGATCCAATTCAGATCCAAAGAAACTGGATACCTTCACAAAAATTGATAAATTTAGATAAAAAAATAAAGTTTTTAAAAACTCATCATATATTTTGTAAATATGGTGAAAATGCTTTCACGAATAATTCAAATACTCTTGGTGTAATTCATATTGTTAGAGATCCACGAAATTTAGTATCATCACTTAGATACCATTGGTCACTCAAAGACGATCAAGAAGCAATGAAAAAGTTATTTGATATTCAGACTGCTACGGGCTTAAAAATAAATAGAGACAAAAATTATAGTTTTCCAGTAATGATCAGTTCATGGAACAATCATTACAATGCTTGGAAAAAAATTAAAAAGAATTACTTATTGATAAAATATGAAGATTTAATTCAAGATACCAAAAATCAATTAATTAAGATAATTGAATACTTAAATAAATTTTCAAATTTTGAAATTTCTGAGGAAAAGATAAATAATATTCTTAAAACCACTTCTTTTGAAAACTTTGTTAAATTAGAAAATGAGGGTCATTTTAAAGAGTCCAACCTGAGTAAAAGTGGGAAAACAAAAGTCTTTTTTAGAGAGGGTCCAAATAAGAAATGGCAAAATTCTTTAAATAAAAAAATATCAGGTAAAATTGAAAGAAAATTTTTTAAAGAGATGAGTGAATTGGGATATCTTAATTAAAATGTCTCTTAAACATATTTGAGTATAGCTTATAAATTTGTTAAACTTTAGGATAATCAAGATTTTTTATTAAATCAAAAAAATTGGATGTAAACTTTTTTTGGTCAAATAATGGGCTATCTTGAATATTATTAAATATTTTTTTTCTTAAATCTAACAGCTCCTTTTTATCAACTGCTAATTTAACTGCTTTTGAGATATAATCATTTTCATTTTTTGCAACAAGTTCAGTAACATTTAAATTATTAACTATAGATGAACCACATCTGGAATTAAAATTATAACCTGACATTGTTAATACGGGCACACCCATCCACAATGCCTCAAATGTTGTTGTTACACCGTTATAAGGAAATGTATCAAGTGCTATATCAATTTTATTATATAAATTGATATGATCTTCAAAATTATTTGTCCAACTTTTTAGTTCAACTGAGTTTAAAAGGTTTTGATTTTCAAATTTCCTTAATAACGCATCTGAAATTCTTGCCGAAGATGATTTAAGAATTAATTTAGAATTCTTAACTTTTTTTAGAATACTACACCAAGTGTCTATTACTGTTTGATTAATTTTGTTAAAATTATTAAATGATCCAAATACAATAGATTCATTGGTAATATCAGGTAATGTTTTTAAAGTTCTTTTAAAATCAAATCCTGGATGACAATTCCAAATATCAGGCATAAATAATATTTTTTCATGGTAAAGATTTTTTTCTTTTTCGAGGATTAGATTTTTATCAGCAATTAAATAATCCATTTCCTTAATTCCAGAGGTGTTACAAAATCCACACCAAGATATCTGAATAGGCGCAACTCTGTTTTTGATAAGTTGTAATCTACTTTCTGATGTAATACCCATTAGATCGATAAAGATATCTATTTTATCATCTCTTATTAAATTAATTGCCTCTATATCACTTAGTTCAAATACATGCCTATAATCATCAACTAAAATTTTTACTTTTTTAATTATTTCTCCTTCCGATATTTTCTTGTGATTAAAGTAGAGGTAAACCTCATACAATTCTTTATTATAATTTTTTAGAATTGTTTTTACAAAATAAGAAACCGAATGATTTCGGTTAAGGTCAGATGAGAAAAAACCAATTTTTATTTTTTTATTACTTTTTTTTTTTTGATTGCTTGATAATGATTTTAGCTCTGTTTCAGGATATCTTATTAAATTATTATTTAAAATTTTAGCATTATTAAAAAAATCAATTTGTGTCCATTCTTTAAAATAACAATTCTGATATATGTATGAAATTATTGATTTTGTATTAAAATATTTATTTTTTATTAATTTATCATAGTAATATTTAACTTTTTCAGGGTAGGTAAATCTTTTGTATAACTTAATTATTGTTAATATGGTTGAAACATCTTTTTCATAGAAATTTTTATTTAAATTAAAATAATTTTCTGCATCCTTTAAAAGATTAACTATTTCGGGATTATTTGTGGACCGTCTCATTAGTTTATCAAACAACAATACCGAAACATGGATAAAGTTTTGTAGTCCCTTCATAGACTCAGGTGTATTTTTTTCTTTTAAATGTGCTGATCTAAAATCTTCTATGGCCAAAAGAAATTCTTTTAATTTATCTCCAGTCTCATTTTCTTTTAATTTTGATAGTCTAGCCGTTCCCAACAAATTAAGGATGCCTGAATTTATTTTATTTTCTGGTATTTTTGTTTTTATGAAAAGTATTAATTCAGAATATTTTTTTTTTCTAACAAGGTCTTTTAATATAGGCTGAAATTCCACAAATAAATAAATTAAATAGTATAAATATTTATATAAAAATTTATTTTAATAACAACAATTATGCTGGTTTGTTCATTGAATTAAAAAATTCTGCATTGTTTTTTGTGTCCTTTAGTTTTGAGCTGATAAATTCAATAGCATCCATAGTGCCCATTGGGGCTATAATTCTTCTTAGGACGTTCATTTTTTGTAAGTCGTTTTTATCAAATAATAGTTCTTCTCTTCTAGTTCCAGACTTAGTTATGTCGATTGCTGGGTAAATTCTTTTGTCAGCAATTTTTCTATCAAGTACAGTTTCGCTATTTCCGGTTCCTTTGAACTCCTCAAAAATAACCTCATCCATTCTGCTTCCAGTATCGATCAATGCAGTAGATATTATTGTTAAAGATCCACCTTCTTCAATATTTCTTGCTGCTCCAAAGAATCTTTTGGGTCTTTGAAGTGCATTGGCATCTACACCACCTGTTAAAACTTTACCAGAACTAGGTATAACGGCATTATATGCTCTTCCTAGCCTTGTAATTGAGTCCAACAATATGACTACATCTTTTTTATGCTCTGTTAATCTTTTTGCTTTTTCTATAACCATCTCAGCAACAGCTACATGACGTTGAGCCGGCTCATCAAATGTTGAACTTATAACCTCACCCTTAACAGTTCTTTGCATATCTGTAACTTCTTCAGGTCGTTCATCAATTAACAGTACAATCAAGTAACATTCTGGGTAATTTTTAGCAATTGAGTTTGCAATACTTTGTAAAATCATTGTTTTACCTGCTTTAGGTGGTGAAATAATTATTGATCTTTGTCCTTTTCCAATTGGACTTACTAGGTCTATTAATCTTGGAGTTAAATCTGGTTTTTTTTCAGTTTTAACCATCTCAACTTCCATTACGAGTTGCTTGTCGGGGTAAAGCGGCGTTAAGTTATCAAATGCTATTTTATGTCTAGATTTTTCTGGTTCCTCAAAGTTTATTTTACTTACTTGTAGTAAAGCAAAATATCTTTCACCTTCTTTGGGTGCTCTAACAGGGCCCTCCACCGTGTCTCCAGTCCTTAGACCAAATTTTCTAATTTGACTTGGGCTTACATAAATATCATCTGGTCCAGGTAAGTAATTCGACTCCATGGCTCTTAGAAAACCAAATCCATCTTGTAGTAACTGCAAAACTCCTGCGCCAGTAATTTCTTCCTTTTCTGCAACTTTTTTTAATATAGCAAAAAGAATTTCTTGTTTTCTCAGCGTACTGGCATTTTCTATACCAAGTTCCTCTGCTTGAGTTATAAGTTGTTCTGATGATTTGAGTTTTAATTCTTGAATGTTCATGATTAAAAATTATTAAGGACTTAATAATAGATTGAATATATATATTATTTTGAATAGTTCAACCTTAGATTGGCTTAAAAACTACAATAAAAACGATTAAAATTAACAGCAATGTTGGTATTTCGTTTATATAACGATAAAATTTTGATGTTTTCCTGTTTAGGCCTAAATTGAATTGTTTAAGCAATGATCCAAGATAGAAATGATAAGCTGTTAAAAAAGATACTAAAATTAACTTTAATTGAAGCCATAAATTAGATAGCTGATCAAAGCCTATTTCATGGATTAATATTAAGCCAAACAACCAGCTTAACAACATGGCTGGTGTCATAATAAGATAAAATAATTTTCTTTCCATGGTCTTAAATACGTTTGAAATAATTTCATTATTATTTTCAGAATGATAAACAAATATTCTGGGGAGATATAAAAGACCAGCCATCCAGGAAATAACAGCTATCAAATGTAAACTCTTCAATAATAAATAACTATTCATAACTTAAACACAGACATTTCTTAAATTGATTGGGGCATTGTATCTTTGGGGGAAAAAGCTTTCCATTTAAATTGTAATCTTGTTTGTTAATTATTAAATTAGACATTGCTTTTATATAATTTTCATTTGTGCCTAAAGCAGGAACTCTTGTATAATTTTTACAGCCATTTTTGGCTGCTAATTCTTTATATTCTATATCTAATTCAACTAATGTTTCTGAGTGTTCTGAAACAAATGCAATAGGAACCAAAACAATGTGTTTTTCTAATTTAGAGTTTTCCACTATTATGTCTTCTGTCGAAGGCCCAATCCATTTCAAGGGGCCAACCCGGCTTTGATAGCTCAATATCCAATCTAGATCTTTAATATTTAAAGATTTGACAATTTTATTTACTGATTGCTCCACTTGCCATTGATATGGATCACCTTTTTTTATATTTTTTTGAGGTAATCCGTGTGCAGAAAATATTAATTTAAAATTTTCTAAATTTTTAATTTTTTTTATTATTTCATTTTTGTGTGCTTCAATAAAATTTTCATCGGTTGGATAACAGCAGATTATACTTGTTTTTACTTTATAATTATTTTTTGCGCATATATTATTCCATTCTTTTATAGAAGACCCCGATGTTGCTGCTGAATATTGTGGATAAAGTGGCATTAAAATTATTTCTTTTGGATTATAATTAATCACTTCTTTTACAACATTTAAGGCTCTTGGGTGCCAACACCTCATGACTACAAAACACCTGTAATCAGATAAATTATCGTCTTTGTTTAATTTTAACTCTAAGGCTGCTGCTTGTTCGGTGGTAAGTTTAAGAATGGGAGAAGAGCCCCCTAATTCCTTATAAATTTTTTTAGCAGTTGGGGCTCTTCTGTTTGCTATTAATTTTGCTAATGGAAATCTAAAAAAAATCGGTAAATTCAAGATCGCAGGGTCATTAAACAAATTGAATAAAAAAGGCTCAACATTTTCTAATTTATCAGGACCGCCTAAGTTAAATAAAATTACTGCTTTTTTCATTTAATAATCTTTTACTATTTTAACTAAATAATCCATCATATTGGGATCTGTTTCTGGTAAAACCCCGTGACCTAAATTAAAAATATAAGGATGATCTTTAAATATATTTAAATATTTTTTTGCTTCTTTTTTTAAATTTTCTTTATCTGTTAGTAAAACTTTAGGATCCATTCCACCTTGGATTGGAATTTTAATTTGTTTTGAAATTTTTAATGGATCCACTTCATAATCAATGCAAATGACATCTGGTTTAACTATATCACAATAATTTTTATAATCTTTAATACCTCTAGGAAAACATATTACTGGCGTGTTTAATGATTTAGTATATTCAACCAAATTCAGTGTTGGTATATAAACATAATTAGGCAAATCCTTTTCATCTAATAGGCCAGCCCAACTGTCAAAAATTTGTATTAGTTCAGCACCATTATCAATTTGATTTTTAATATGAACTTTAAGAAATTTTTCTAAGATAATTAGAATTCTATTTATTAAAAAACTGTTTTTAAAAAAATCTTTTTTAAGTTTCAGTTTAGGTGATTGTTGATTAATCATATAAACCATAAGTGTCCATGGCGCCCCAACAAAGCCTATTGTGCTTTTGTTTTTTGTAATTTGATTTTTACTTACTAAGTTAATAGCTTTATAAACAGGATAAATTTTTTTAACAAAATCAATTTCGTCTAATTTAGAAATTTTTTCTAAATCTAAGTCTCCTAATAATGGACCAAAATTTTTCTTAAATTCAACTTTTTGATTTAAGCCATATGGTATCATTAAAATATCAGAAAAAATTATAGCAGCATCTAAATTAAATCTTTTTAGAGGCTGAAGAGTTATTTCTGAAGATAAGTTTTCGTTTAAACATAATTTTATAAAGTCTGGATTTTTTTTTCTAATTTCTCTAAATTCTGGTAAATATCGCCCAGCTTGTCTCATTATCCAAATAGGATTAATTGTAGTATTTTTATTAATTATTACTTCGTTTAATGCGCTCATATAAAATAATATATATATAATAATTGTATTAGTATTATGTGCTGTGAATAACGATGATTAATTTTTATTAACATTATATTAACACTTTAATAAAATCTTTAGAGTATTAATATTGTTTAAAATGAAGCTTTTTAATAATTTGTTAAGATTAGTGTATAATTTATAAAATTTGTTTATTATTGTTAATAAAGCTCTTATTTTACAACAAGAATTAAACAATATCTTAATTTTTTAAAATTATTAAAATAATAAAAATTTATTAACAATTTATTCATGAATAATACATATGAAATTTATTTAATTTCCGACTCAACTGGAGAGACTCTGGATAGAATTTTTTTGGCGTTAAAAGCACAATTTAAAAATATTGAGTATAAAGTTCATTCGTACTCTTTTACCAGGACAGAAAATCAAATATTAAAAATTTTAGAGGATGCGAAAAATAATGAAAATTCTGTTATATTATACACAATAGTAGATAATAGTTTAGCTAAGTATTTAGCAAATGTAAGTGATGAAAAAAAAATTCCTTGTTTTGGAGTACTTGGAAATTTAATTTTAAATTTTTCAAAAATACTTAATCAAAAAGCATCCCACGAGCCTAGCGGTCAACATGCTCTTAACGATGAATATTATGAGAGAATAGAGGCAATTCAGTTTACAATGAACCATGATGATGGAAATTTGATTAACGATATAGACAAATCAGATATTGTCCTGGTCGGCGTGAGCAGGACTAGCAAAACACCTACATCAATATATTTAGCAAACAAAGGTTTTAAAACTTCAAACATACCTCTTGTCAATGAAAATTCTTTACCCAAAAAACTTAAAGAAAATCCAAAATTAACATGTGTAATTGGTTTAAATACCGAACCAGAAAGATTGGTTGAATTAAGGAAAAATAGAATGAATTCTTTTAAAGAAACAGATAACAAAGATTATACAAACATTGAAAATATAAGAAAAGAAACAATGGACGCAAAAAAAACTTTTCAAAAGTATAGGTGGCCCTCTATAGACGTAACAAGAAAATCGGTTGAAGAGACTGCGGCATCGATAATTAAAATACACGAAATATACTCAAACAATGCTAAATGAAATCATTCTTGCATCAAAAAGCAAAGTAAGAAAAAAAATATTAGATGACAACAATATAATTAATAAAGTTGAACCGTCAAATGTTGATGAAGATATTGTTAAAAAGAGCTTGATTAAAGAAAAGGCGTCTCCAAATATTATTTCAAAAAATTTAGCAGAACTAAAAGCTAATAAAGTAAGTTTAAGACACAATGATCAATTAGTTCTTGGCGCTGATAGTGTAATAGATCTTAACGGTGAGTTAATTTCTAAGCCTAAAGATAGGGAGGAAGCATTTTTTATTTTAAAAAAACTAAATGGCAAAAAACATTTTTTGATAAGTTCTGTTTGTATTTCAAGAGATGGAGCCATGATTTGGAATTACACTGATAGAGCAACATTAATAATGAAAAATTTTTCTGACAACGATTTAAAATCTTATTTATCGAAAATATCTGACGAAGCCCTATATGCATATAATGTTTATCAAATAGAGGGCGAAGGAAGAAACCTGTTCTCAACAATAGATGGAGATGAAGACACAATTATGGGGCTGCCCATCAAAAAGATTAAAGAATATTTAGGCGATATAAAATGAAAAAATATTTAGTAATTGGGGACCCTATCGAGCATTCATTATCACCTATACTACATAACTATTGGATTAGAAAAAATAATATTACTGCAATTTATGAAAAAAAAAAATTGAGTGAAGAAGGACTTGAAAGTTTAATATATAAAATAAAAGAAAAGAAACTTCATGGCATAAATGTTACTGTCCCTTTTAAAAAATCTATAATACCTTATCTAGATCATTTAAGTTATGAATCTGAAAGTACTCAATCAGTTAATACAGTATACCTGAAAGAAAATAAGATAATTGGACACAATACAGACATCTTTGGATTTGAAAATAGTTTTAAAAATTCAAACCTAGACCTTACCAAAAAAAAAGTTTTAATATTGGGTGCAGGCGGTGTAGTTTCTTCTATAATTTTTGCTTTAAATAAAATGAAAGTATCAGACATTATAGTTAGCAATAGAACTAGGAAAAAAGCAGAAAATTTGAAAGATTTATTTAAAAAAATAAAAATTGTTGATTGGGGGGAGGTTCCAAGTTTTGATATCATTATTAACGCTACGAGCGTAGGGCTTAAAAAAAATGATGAAATTAATTTAAATTTATTAAATGTAGGAAAAAACAAATTCTTTTATGATGTAATTTATAATCCTGATGAAACAAATTTTCTTAAAATAGGAAAAAAATTGGGAAATAGAACAAAAAATGGTAAATTAATGTTTATTTATCAGGCTCTTTCCGCATTTAATAAGTGGCATGGAATTGAGCCACAAATTGATAATGATGTAATTAAACTTCTAGATAAATGATTAAAATTGGAATCTTGGGTGGAATTGGTTCAGGCAAAACTTTTGTAGCTAAAAATTTTGGATATCCGGTTTTCAATGCAGATTTAGAAGTGAGCAAATTATATAAGCAAGATAAAAAAATTTATAGAAAATTAAAAAAAATTTTACCGAAATATATTAGTTCCTTTCCTATAAGTAAAAACCAAATATCCAAAGCTATATTAGCCAATAAATCAAATTTAAAAAAGATTGTTGATGTCGTTCATCTAGAAGTAAAAAAAAAAATGAATATTTTTTTAAAAAAAAATAAAAATAAAAAAATTGTTATTTTAGATATACCTCTTTTATTAGAAAACAAGATTAATAAAAAAAAAGATTTTTTAATTTTTATTGAGTCAAAGAGAGGTGAAATTTTAAAAAGATTAAAAAAAAGAACTAATTTCAATTATAAAATTTTCAAGAAATTTGAAGAAATTCAATTACCAATTGCATATAAAAAAAAAAGATCCCAATTCATTATTAAAAATAATTTTACAAATAAATCTGTTAGAAAGAATATAAAAAAAATTTTAAAAAAAATTGTATAAATGAAAGAAGTAATATTAGACACAGAAACGACCGGTATATCTGTAAAAGAAGGTCATAGAATAGTTGAAATAGGCTGCATAGAATTAGATGACTTAATTGTTACTCAAAAAAAATTTCATAGTTATTTGAATCCAGAAAGAAAAGTTTCAGAAAAGGCTCTTGAAGTTCATGGATATACTGATGATTTTTTATCAGGGCAAAAAAAATTTAAAGAAATTGTTGATGATTTCTTAAATTTTATAGATGGTAAACGATTAATTATCCATAATGCTATTTTTGATATAGAGCATTTAAATAATGAATTAAAAATACTTGGAAAAAGTAAAATAAAAAATCAGATTGTAGATACATTAACATTAGCCCGTGAAAAGTTTCCCGGTTCACCGATCAGTCTAGACGCTTTATGCAAAAGGTATAGAATTAATAATTCTTCAAGAACGAAACATACAGCTCTTATTGACTGTGAATTGTTAGCTAAAGTTTATATCAACTTAATTGATCAAAAAGAACCGACATTAAACTTTCAAAACCAAGATGAAAAATCCCAATTACCAAAAAGAGGCGATGTCTTGTATTTTAAAAAAGTAATAAAGGCTAGTTTAGAGGAAATAGAAAAACACAACAATTTTCTAAAAACAAGTTTAAAAAAGAATTTTTTTAATTAAATCTTTCGTTGTAAAGTTTATCAAAATCTATCTTTTTTTCTAGTTTAATTGATTGATGTCCAGAACTGTGCATTAAATTAAGAAAAGCACTTTCTAAATCTGGATAAATTTTTTTTTGGATTTCACATAAAATAATTTTTTCTAATTCTTTTTTTTCTTTAACATCATCATTAATTTTAATAATAGAGGCGTAAACTATTTCAAAATAAGATTTTTTTTCATTGTGTTCTTTGTCTTCAAATTTTAAAGTAGTATTAACTTCAATGAGTTTATTTTTTACTGCTTTAGAGGTAATATCTATATTAAGTTGATACTTTGATATATTTTCTTTCACGAATAAGAAAGTTTCTATGTCTTTTGTTTCACTTGACATATCTTTTATATATTTTGCTAAAATTTTAAATTTTTCTGTCATCATTGTCTTCTATATCTTCAAATTCTCCATCGATATAATTTTTTTTAATATTATTTTTTTTAATTTTATTAGACAAATTTCCAAAAATTAATTTTCTAGAAAGTGGGAATATTAATAAAAAACCAAGTAAATCTGTTGCAAAACCTGGGATGATTAAAAGAATAGCTCCAAAGGCTATTGCTGCACTTGAAAGAATCTCGTACGCAGGAACTTCTTTTTTAACTAATTGCGAAAATCCAGATCTAATTGTATTTAAACCCTCGTATCTAGCGTAATAGAGACCAATAATGGCAGTTGTAAATATGAGAAAAATAGTATTCAGGGCTCCAATTTGTGAACCTATTTTAATAAATAAGTAAATTTCTAACGCAGGAATTAGTATTATTGATATAAGAACTGTGTTCATTTGTCTTTAATGTAATTGTTAGTTGAAATTAATCAACATAGTAATTACATTTAACTCATGGATAATAGTTTTGCATATATAGATATCATTTTATTAGCAATGATTGCTGGGTTTATTTTTTTAAGGTTAAGAGGTATTTTAGGAAAACGAACTGGATTTGAGGGGAAACCCTTATCACAATTTGAAAAGGTAATAAATAATGTCCAAATTAAAAAAGCTACAGTTCAAAAACAAGATTTTGATAAAAGAGCTCAGCAAGAATTTTTAAAAGGAGCAGAAATTGCTTATGAAACAATAATTACTGATTTTAGCGATAATGATAATAAATTAATCGCAAGCAAACCCCTTTTAAGTAAAAAAATATTTGATCAATTTAATGAAGCACTTAAAGAAAGAGATAAAAGAGGCCATTATGCAGAAATAACTTTTATTGGTGTCAACTCAGCAAAAATTAAAGAACATAAGAAAATAGATAAAATTTTAAATGTAACAGTTGAATTTGTTGCAGAAGTGATCTCATGCATCAGAGATAAAGAGAATAAGATAGTTTCGGGGAACCCAGAAAAAGTTAAAAAAATTTATGATACTTGGGTTTTTTCAAGAGATATTAAAACTAATAATCCAAATTGGCAACTAGTAGATACTCTTACTTAATTGAGCGATAAAATTTCAGACAAAGATAAAAAAGATTGGGAAAATTTTTTATCAAATAATGAAAAACTACCAGATAAAGATTACAGCTTAGAAAAAAAAAAAATATTAAAAACGGGTCGAATAGATTTACATGGTTTTACACTTGAAGATGCTAACAAAACTATTCAAAAATATATAGAAAATTCTTATAAAAATAATATCACAAAAATAATTGTTGTTACAGGTAAGGGATTGCATTCTAATGTAGAAAAGGACCCATATGTATCAAAAGACTTAAGTATTTTAAAGTATTCGGTGCCAGAGTTCATTGAAAATAATGTTGAGTTAATGGAAAAAATAATTGAGATAAAAAATGCAGATATTGAAGATGGTGGATCTGGGGCTTTTTATATTTTTTTAAAAAAAAAATTACAAAATAAATTTTGATAAATCGGTATCCTTAACTAGATTATCAAGATTTTTGTTTATATATTCTTTATTAATAATAATTTTTTCTCCCGTCCTGTCTGTAGCTGTAAAACTAATATCATCTAAAATCTTTTCAATAATAGTATGTAATCTTCTTGCCCCAATATTTTCAACAGTTGCATTAACTTCAGAGGCTATTTTAGCAATAGTATCGATGCCATCGTCTGAAAATTCTAAATCAACATTTTCAGTTTTTAATAAAGCCACATATTGTTTAATCAAACTATAATCAGGTTCTTTCAAAATTCTCTTGAAATCATCACTTGTTAAAGCTTCTAATTCAACTCTAATAGGTAATCTTCCTTGAAGTTCAGGCAATAGATCAGATGGTTTTGCAAGCTGAAATGCTCCAGAGGCAATAAATAATATGTGGTCTGTTTTAATTGGGCCATGTTTTGTATTTACAGTTGTACCTTCTATTAAAGGTAATAAGTCCCTTTGGACACCTTCTCTGGATACATCTCCACCAACTCTATCTGTTCTTGCTGAAATTTTATCAATCTCATCCAGAAAAACAATTCCATTATT
>Ga0209425_10000786_pt1 | contig 37887 bp, 37 predicted proteins | sample COG_05_FD_184749 | JGI IMG/M metagenome (GOLD analysis project Ga0209425, IMG submission 184749) | Pelagic Microbial community sample from North Sea - COGITO 998_met_05 (SPAdes) (version 2) | ecosystem: Environmental > Aquatic > Marine > Neritic zone/Coastal water | place: Helgoland, sampling...
TCAAATACTAATATTACAACCAATACAAATGCTATTACTTCTATTAATAGTGTTATAGGAGATGGTTCGGGTTTTGCTACTGATGCTGAATTAGCTGCTGTAAGTGCTACAATGGCAACAAGTATAGCAAACTCAAATACAAATATTACTAACAATACAGCAGCTATTACTTCTATTACAAACCTAAATACACAAGATGTAACATTAGCGGGTACACCTGACTATATTTCTATTATCAATCAAGTTATTACTCGCAATCAAATAGATTTAGCTGCTGACGTTACTGGAAATCTTCCTGTTAGTAATTTAAACGCAGGAACAGGTGCTTCAGATTCTTCCTTTTGGAGAGGTGATGGTGTCTGGGCTACTCCTAGTGGATCAGGCGATGTCGTAGGTCCAGCATCTTCTACCGACAATGCCATTGCCCGTTTTGATTCTACAACCGGAAAACTCCTCCAGAATAGTACCGTTACAATATCTGATGCAGGTGCAATTGCGGCAGGTTCACTTACACTTACGACTGATCTAGCTGTTGCAAATGGTGGTACAGGAGCAAGTACCCTTACTGCAAATGGTGTTCTTTTTGGAAATGGTACGTCAGCTATAGGAGCAACTGCTGTTGGCACAAGTGGGCAGATACTAACTTCAAATGGTGCTGGTTCTGCTCCTACATTCCAAGACGCTGCCGGTGGTGGTGCTACTGATATCAATGGGCTGTCTGATGCTCTTACTAATTCATCTGGTGCAACAGTTGGTCTTGGTACTGGCGCATTAACCAACGATGATGGTACTGCTAATAATAATACTGCATTAGGTTATAAAGCTGGTGAAGATACTACTACTGGTGCAAAAAACGTGTTTCTGGGCTATCAAGCCGGGAAGGATCGTAGCACCGCCAGCTTCAGCGTCTATGTAGGAGCGGACGCAGGAGCTTTTTCAACAACTGGCAATTTTAATACTGTGGTTGGTTATGGCGCTATATCCACGAATGTTGCTACTGGTTCTGAAAATACAGTTATGGGAAATCAGACGGGGCGGAATTTAACCACCGGCTCTAGCAACAGCCTTTATGGAACGAATGCAGGAACTGGCATAACAACTGGTGGCAATACAATAGCTCTCGGTTCTTATACATTGTATGGTGGCTCTGGCGCTATCACAGGCAGCAACAATATTGCTATTGGATACGCTTCATGTTATAACACAACAAGTGCCTCTAACACTATTGCTATTGGCAATCAAACAATATCAAATGGTATTCTTACTGGCGCTAACAACACCGTTATTGGTAATAGTGCTGCCAACAAATTAACCAGTGGTTATAACAACAACTTTATCGGCAGTTTAGCGGCTTATGACGCAACTACTGCTTTTCAATCAATCGCAATCGGTTCTGACGCACTCAGATATGTTACTACTGGTGGCAACAACATAGCAATTGGTAATGACGCTGGTGATACAATCACAACAGGCAGTAATAATACCGTAATTGGTAACGGCGCTGATGCTAGTTCAGCAACAGTTCAGAATGAAATTACTCTTGGTAACACCAGTGTAGATAAGTTCCGCATCCCCGGTATTAACTTTAACATTAAAGACTCGACTGCAACTGAAGATTATGTTCTGACAGTAGATGCCAACGGTGAAGCCGGATGGGAAGCTGCTGCCGGTGGTGGTGCTACTGATATTGATGGTCTGAGTGATGCTCTAACAAACAGCAGCGGAATAACTATAGGTTTAGGTACTAATTGCCTAGTCAATGACGATGGTTCTTCAAACCGAAACACAGGGTTGGGCTACACTGCGTTGCAGCAAATAACAACAGGAAATCAAAATGTCGGAATCGGTTATCGTGCTGGGAACAGTCTAACAACGGCTATAGACTCAGTCGTTATCGGCCATGAAGCGGCTGAAACAACAACTACAGCCGGTGGCTACGACGTGATAATTGGATCAAGAGCAGCTAAAGCTTGCACTGACCACGACGAATCTGTCGTGATCGGTTGGTACGCTGCAGGAAATGCATCTGATGCTTCAAGCTGTGTATTTGTTGGATCGCAAGCTGGCATATTTAACGGGGGGAGTAGTAATGTAGGCATCGGAAAAGAGGCGCTGTATGGCGTAAATTTCAACGCCATCAGCTATGGAAATACCGCAGTTGGTCTTGCTGCGATGAGAAACGCAAAAAATGGAGCTATCGGCAATACGGGGCTTGGCGCATACACTCTTGATTCGGTAGATGGCGGGGATTACAATACCGCCGTTGGCTACGATTCCGGCGATTCGATCACGACAGGTAATAATAATACCGTAATCGGTAACGGCGCTGATGCTTCTTCAGCTACAGTATCGAACGAAATTACACTTGGTAACACCAGTGTAGATAAGTTCCGTATTCCCGGAATTAACTTCACTGTTAAAGATTCAACAGCAACCGAAGATTATGTTCTGACAGTAGATGCCAACGGTGAAGCTGGCTGGGAAGCTGCTGGTGGTGGCGGTGCAAGTGATATTGATGGTCTGAGTGATGGTATAACAGTCAACTCTGGTAAGACTGTTGGCCTTGGAACTGGAGCAGCCGCTGCTGCATCAGGTACTGCAACTTTGACAGCAGTAGGTTATGAAGCAGGAAACGATTCTACTACAGCCACTCTTGCTACATATATTGGTTACCAAGTGGGTGCTATGGCAACAGGTAGCTATAACACTATGCTTGGTGCTTCTATCGTAGATCAAGGTGGTTTGGGTACAGCTACAGGTTCGAGAAATACTATTGTTGGCGCAGCCAATTGGCGTGATTTAACGACAGGTCAGCGCAATTCCTTTGTCGGCACGGATATGGCCGAAAATGCAACGACAGCAAGTTACAATACGGCTCTTGGCTCAAGCTCCTTAAATGCCCTTACTACTGGTACTCATAATTCATCTTTAGGCTATCAAAGTTTAGGAAAACTTACTACTGGCACTTACAATATAGGAATAGGGCATCAAGCGGGCTATAACGCAACTACTCCTAATGACACGATTGCTATTGGCAGAGGCGCTATTAGCACAGGTGTCCTTACTGGTGCTGGCAACGTTGCTATTGGAAAAGAAGCCGGTAACGATTTGACTAGCGGGGAACATAACTTCTTTAGCGGCTACCAAGCCGGATTTAATGCAACCACTCCAGAAAACACCATTGCTATTGGTTATGCAGCTATTGGCTCAGGTGTTCTGACGGGCGATAACAATATCGTTTTTGGAAAATGGGCGGGTGAAGATTTAACCAGCGGAAACCTAAACTTCTTTGCTGGCTTTAACGCCGCTAGTAATGCAACTACTGCCACTAATAGTGTTGCTATTGGCGATAATGCTATGGGTTTAGGTGTTAACACAGCAAGCACCAACGTCGCTATTGGCAGTAATTCAGGCTATGATTTAACCAGTGGCGGGAATAACACTTTTGTAGGCGCTTACTCAGGGGTAAATGTAACTACTGGGTATGACAACACTATTATTGGCAGGGATGCTGGCGATGTCCTAACAACGGGCTTCAACAACACTATTATTGGTCACGATGCAGCAGCGTCAGCCGCAGGTGTTAACAATGAAATTACTCTTGGTAATTCCAGTATATCATCCTTGCGTTGCCAAGTGCAGACCATCTCTGCTCTGTCAGATCGTCGTGACAAGAAAGACATCGAAGAACTGCCGCTTGGCATTGACTTTATCAACACACTAAAACCCGTCAAGTTCACATGGAACATGCGTGACGGTGCAAAGGTTGGTGAGCAAGAAGCTGGATTTATTGCACAAGACCTTGACAAAGCACAGATCGATGCTGATGCTGAAGATTATCTCAGCCTCGTGCTGAAAAACAACCCCGAAAAACTAGAAGCCAGCTACGGCAAACTTGTCCCTGTTCTTGTCAAAGCCGTGCAGGAATTGTCTGCTGAAGTTGCAACACTTAAAAAGGAAATTGAAAATGGAAAATGAAATCACTGCTGAAGAAATTGCACAGCACTACAGCGCAGCAATGGATTCAGTGAATCTTATTAATGCAGTCATCGCTGACCCTACTGCGTATGCTAACGACGAAACAGTGATTCAGCGTAATGTTGATCATCTGAAGATTACGGTAGCAAAAGACTACTGGACTACTGAAGACATGACACCCTTTAATGATGCTATTGCTGTAGACACAACTGAGTTTGATAATCAGTTTAATTAAATGTTTTATTATATTTCAGTAATTGTAATAACACTGTTACCTACAGGTGAACCTATTAAAGAGCATTCTGTGACAGGACCATTTCCTGATATTATAAACTGTATGAACTATGCAAATGTTATTAAGCAAATAACAATAGAAGCAAACACACAAATTTTACAATCAGAGTGTAAAGAAAAAGTTAAAAGAAGGACAGTATAATGGCAAGCACATATACAAATCGACTAGGTTTAGAAAAGCAAACTGATGGAGAAAATCCTAATAGTTGGGGTGCTATTCTAAATACTAATGTTATTGATCTAATAGATGATGCTATTGCTGGTTATGAAATTGTTTCTGTAAGCAGTACAGGTATTGTCCTTTCGGATAGTAATGGAACAACAGATCAGTCGCGTAATGCTGCTTTAGAGTTTGCAGGTACTCTGACAGCTAATGTAACAATTACTGTTCCTGCTGAAGAAAAGACTTATTTTATTCGTGAGAATACTACAGGTTCTTTTGCAGTACAAATGAAAACAGCAGCAGGGAATGCTTTAAATCTTGTGCAGGGTGAAAATACTTTTGTAGCTTGTAATGGTACATCCATTTATCGAATAGATTCTCCTACCTCAGTAACTTCTTTTACAGCTAATACTCTTAATGCTACAAGCATTTCAACATCTGTTCTTGTAGCTACTAGTATCACAACATCTATATTAGATGTAACTCAAGTACAAGGTGGTGGAGCTACATTTACAGGTGCTGTATCAGCATCTACTCTTAATACAAGTGGTAATGTTGTTGCGGCTGGTACAGTAAATGCTAATACTGATATAGATGCTACTAATACAGGTAACATTACCTTAGACTTTGCTACAAAACAAAACTTTGTACTTACACTTACTGGTAATATAACTTTAACTAATCCTTCAACAGAGACAGTTGGTCAGTGTGGAGTTATTTCCTTTATTCAAGACGCAACTGGTTCACGAACAGTAACCCTTGATACAGATTATGAAACAGCAGGTGGTCTTGGTTTAACACTTAGTACAACAGCAAATGCAGTAGATATTGTACCCTATTTTGTTGTAGCAAATAATAGAATTTTACTTGGCATACCTCAGTTGGCTTTTAGTTAATGACTATGTTTAGCTCAATGTGGTTTGGAAGTGAGAATACTATAGTTATTGATATCACTTCAAATACGTTTGAGCAAAATATTCTTACGCTTGCAGAGGCAAAAGGTTATGTAGCAGCTATTAGTACTAGCAAGATCATTGTTAATATTGCTTCTGGTGTAACAGTCCTTGGACTAACTACATACCCACTAAGAACAGGAGCATTAAACGCTGACAGCGATGTGGTAATTAATATTAATGGAAATATTGATAGCTATACGGGAACTAGTGGCGGACTAATAGCCGTACCCGGTTCAGCAGGTGGTGATGCTATTTACTGGGAAACCAATACGGGTGGAAGCGGTTCATATGCAGTTAATGTTGCCAGCGGTGCTAATCTTAGATCAGGCGGTGGCGGTGGAGGCGGTGGCGGAAATCGTGGGTCACGTTATCAGTACTACGATGGTAAAACCTGCCAAGGTCCAATCATCTATGGCTCTTACGGCTCAACAGGAGCAGCAGGTGGTTTTGGTGAAGATGGTACACAAGGCTCAAGTGGTACTTTTGGTGGCGGTGCGCTCGGTTGTGAAGTTACATATCCCGGTGCTGGTGGCGCTGGAGGTGCAGCCGGTTACGCATTACGTAAAAATGGTCGTACTATTACAGTTAATAATTCTGGAACAATCTTAGGAACTGTAGGTTAATGAAAATTTTGATACCAGCATCAGGTGGAGTTAATAGCGCGTATTCATTGCATCAGTTTCTGTCAAACACAGACCACGAAATCGTGGCGCTGCATTTCACTGAGGGCTACGACGGCGCACCGAATGAACGCGCAGAGTTCGACGCGATATGCGATTGGCTTGAAACAAACGTCCGCACGTTTGAGCGGTCGTATGTCACCCTGCCGACAATAAATTACGCAGACGATATACGTCCTGTTCGATCAGGGTTTACTAAAAATATTACCTACGCATTTGCGACGGCTAGGTACGAAAATTACGTCACACAGATTGCGGCACACAATGCTGCTGCAATAGCAATCGGCATCAGCGTCGAGAACACCGCGACAGACCGTCACCCGATTTTGATCGGACAGGTCTGCGACACAGGTGCGGCGGTGTATCTGCCGAGTATCAGCGTCACTGAGCCGGTCGCAGCAAATGCGGATTACGACACGATTGCTGCACAAATGTCGGGCAGATTTGAGCAATTGGAAGCATTGCCAACAGAACTGCGGTCACTGATTACGACGTGCGATGTCGATACCTGCACTAACATCTGGTGTCTGCGTTGTGCTTATCAGCGTGGCTACGATCATTACGTCAGTAGCGGCAAGACAGGCCGAGATTTCGATCTGTGGTGTGCAGAGCAGGGCAGCTACGGACAGTGGCGATCTGAAGCTGATCCCGCAGAATATGTCTGGCGAGGTGGGTGCTGCGATGAGTGTGCGCCGCTTAATTATCTCGCTGATTTGGTTGGTCGTGAATGGCCTAGTGTTATTGAAAGTAATAATCGAATTAAGTGGTTTAATAAGAATGGAATAGATATGAGTGAAATAAAAACAGAAGAACAATTAGGTGATTTCTGTGGTCATATGGGGCTGATTAACTCAAATCGTGGGATTAACTCTGATGATATGACGGGTGATGAGTATTGGTCAGCTATATTAGAAGCAGCTAAATTAAAGAAAGACTAATGTAAATGGCAAGTTCTTCTTCTCGGTTATCTAAACTTAATTTTATACCCGGTTTTCACCGTGAGTCTACTCAGTATTCTGAGGAAGGCAAGTGGTTTGATGGTGATCGTGTACGCTTTCGTGAAGGAAAGCCTGAGAATTTAAGAGGTTATCGTAAACATTATTCTGAAGATATTATAGGTACTTCAAGAGATTTAATATCTTGGATATCTAATGATACAGAAAAATATCTAGCTACAGGAACAGAACAACGTCTTAATATTTTATATAATAATAATAATTATGATGTAACACCTATTACAACAATAGTAACATTAACTAGTGTAATGAATGTACAAGCTGGTTCTCCTATTGTGTCTGTTAGCTTAACTAATCATGGTGTAAGTGTAGGTGATTGGATTGAATTTACAAGTACATCTTTACCCGGTTTTTCTGAAGGAACTGATTTTGCAGTATCAGGTTTTGGTGGACCTACTTATAAGATTACAAGTAGATCAGGATTAAATAATTTTGCATTTACTGTTAATTTTACAGCAGATTCTAATCTTACAGATGTAGGTATAGCTACTGCTAACTATTTATTACCAACAGAACAGACAGATAGTATTCAAGGACTAGGTTATGGTGCTGGTGTTTATAATGCTGGTGTTTCTACTACAGGTGAAAGAGCTTGGAATGAAGCAGCAGAAAGTTCTAATATTATTTTCCTTGCTAATCAATGGTCAATGGATAACTGGGGAGAAGACTTACTAGCTGTTCGTAGAGGATCACAATTATTTTATTGGGATGCTGATGCAAGTTCTTCTCCAGAAAGAGCAACAATTGTAAGTACTAGCCCTACTAAGATTAATAGTATTGTTGTTTCTCCTAATGATAGACATGTTATTGCTTTAGGAACGAATGAATTTGGTACATCTATTTTCAATCCTCTTTTAATTCGCTGGTCAGATCAAGAAGATTTTACTAACTGGCAACCAAGTATTTCTTCTACATCCGGTGAAATACAGTTAGTAGATGGTACAGAAATTATCGGTGGTATTCGTTCGCGTAATGCAATACATATTTGGACTGATCGTGCTATGTATGGTTTAAATTATACTGGTCCTCCTTTTATATTTAATAATACATTACTAGGTAATAATGCAGGTCTTATTGGTCCACACGCTGCTGTAGCACTAGAAGGTGTTACTTACTGGATGGGTATTAATGACTTCTTTGCTTTTAATGGTAGAGTACAAAAACTTGATTGTACTGTTCGTCGTCATATTTATGATAGTTTTAATATGACACAAGGTGATAAAGTTTATGCAGGAACTAATTCAGAGTTTCACGAAGTAATTTGGTTATATCCTTCTACAGATGCTTTAGAACCTGATCGTTATATTATTTATAATACAGTAGAAAATCATTGGGTATTTGGTACAGGTTTCTTTAATACTTTTGAAGATAGAGTAGTATTTGATAATACAATTACTACTGGTGCTGTAAGTGCTAGTGGTGATAATTATTATTGGGATAATGAACCTTCAGGGATATTTACGGGTAATGGACAGGCTTTAACTTCTTATATTGAATCAGCAGATTTTGATATTGAAGATGGTGATCAGTTAATGTTTATTGATCGTATTATTCCTGACTATACTATTGATAGTGGTAATATTACTTTTACTATTGATACTAAACAATATCCTAGTGGTCCTACTATTACTAAAGGACCATTTACAATTAATACAGGTACTCAAAAGATTGATATGAGAGCTAGAGGTAGACAAGCATCTGTAAGAGTTTCTTCTACTGAAGCTGGTACTAGTTGGCGGTGGGGTAGTGTTCGTATGGGTATACAACCTGATGGTGGTCGTTAAAAATGGCTAATAAACTTTATCCTGAGTTACCCTATTATGCTAACTTAAATATGGTAGACAGTCAACAACTTTATAATGATCTTATTCGTTATGCTTCAGAAATGAAGTTTCTTCTTGAACAAAGAGATTTTGAAGTAGAAGCTCAACCAGCTACACGAGTAAGAACTGTAGTAAGTGTTGGAACAATTGGTAGACCAGAAGAAGGTTTTATTGTTTACGCTACAAAAGCTAAAAAATATAAAGGTTATGTTTCAGGAACAGGCTGGGTGGACTTTCACTAATATGCAAAATGATTATAAAACTATGATGGAATTAATACAAAATAGCACATTTATTGAGAATGTCAATAATGGTGTTGCACCTCAAACTGACTATTTTGGTGCAAGAACTACTGAAGGTATGGCGTATTCTAAAGATGCATTGTATAATAAACAAAGAAATAATACTAGTACTTTCCATGCAGATATGACTAAACCACAGTCTCACTACATGAATCCAAAGCAGGGAACTAAATAAATGATTAATAGCAATGCTCAATATAGCGGTTTAGCTAATATTATGAATATGCGTAATCCTAATCAGGAACTTGCTTATGTTCCTAATGGTTATTTAAATAGTGTTCCTACTGCTCCTAACCCTTATAATGGTATTCCACAAGTAAATAGTCCTATTCTTATGAATGAGGGTGGTATGCCTTCACAGCAGTATCCTATGCAAGAAGAAGCTGGTCAACTAGCAGATCGTGGTAGGTATGGTGATACAACTCTAGTACACATGACACCGGGAGAGGTACAGGGACTAGCTTCACTTGGTCAGCTAACTATTAATCCAGACACAGGATTACCTGAAGCTTTTAATATGCAAGCATTACTACCTATTATAGGTGGTATAGCTGGATCATTCCTTCTTCCCGGTATAGGTACTGCTTTAGGAGCAAGTGCATTAGGCGGTCTTGGTGGCGCAGCATTAGGAGCAGGTTTAGGTACTACAGCCGGTGGTTTACTAGCTGGTCAAAGCTTTGGAGACGCTGCATTAAGTGGAGTTATGTCAGGGGCTATGTCGTTTGGCATGGGTTCATTAATGGCAGGGGTATCACCGGGATTAACAGAAAGTGTTGGTGGAACGGTTGCTTCAGATATGGCTGCTGGAACAACAGGACTAGGAGGTGATTTTGCTTTTGCAACAACTACAGGTGCACCAACTGTAGCACAAACTACAGGTTCACTAGCTACTAGTCCTATTAGTGTTGAATCTTTAGGTCAATTACCTCTATCAAATGAAGCATTCACTAATACTCTTTTAAGCGATTCTTTTGCTATAGATGAAGCAGCATCAATGTTAAGACCAACTTTAGATGCAGATTCAATTACTCAACTAACTACAGAATTAAATCCTAGTTATACTATTGCAGGTAGATCAGCCCCAGTTGTACAAAATGCAGGTTTACCGGGGATGTCTAATTCTCCTCTTTCTTCAGAAATACTTAAACCATACGCGCCTCCAAATAGTGTTCCTAATTCTTACTTTTCAAAAGAAGCTATTAAACCCGGTTTTATTGGAAGAAATTTTTTAGGAAAAGAAACTATACCTGCTGGTGAGCTAACAAGAAGTCAGTTTATAGATGCTGGAGGAATTGCTTCTGACATGACTACAATGGACTTTGCTAAACAAAAACTTAGTGATCCATTAAGTTATACACAACTTGCTGCAGGAGCAGTCACAGGTGCTTTTGATGATCCGTATGAATATAAAAAACCTGCAGCTAGACCTGCACCAGATGGTTTTGGAAGATATACTTTAGCAGGTGGAGAAGTTAAAAGACCTGTAGCTACAGAAGAAGAATTAAGGAGAAGAGCATTGGAAGGTGGTAGTCAAAATTATTTCACTCCCTATAATTATGTACGGAATGCATCAGAAGGTGGTATAGTAGGTCTACAGCAGGGAGGTATGGCTACTCCGCAAGCACCTTCTGCTATGTCAGCTATGCTTAATGCACCTACTGCACAACAGCCTATACCAATTAATATAGCTGTACAACCTACACAACAACAACAACAACAGCCTATGCCTATGCAACAGCCTATGCCTATGCAACAGCCTATGCCTATGCAAGGTATGGGACAACCTCCTCAACAAGGTATTCAATCTCTTCCTGATCAATCTATAGAATTTAAGAAAAATATGGATATGGAAGAGCAATTACAAAAACAGAAAACTGCTACTTCTATTCAAGGTCAATCAGCACTATTAGGTTTAATAAGTGGAGGAGGTGACTATCTTCAATCACAGGGAATGAATTATCCTACAACAACACCTAGCGGAACTATTCCTCAAACACCAGCTATGAATCAAGGTACACAAGTTAATATGGGTGCTTCAGGAGGGTTTGCTCAGGGCGGTCTTTTAAGTTATAATGAGGGTGGAATGCCGTCACAGGAACAAAGATACTTTGAGGGACAAGTAGTTGGTAAAGGTGATGGTCAGTCAGATGAAGTACCCTTTAAGGTAGATGGTGGAGAAGTAGATATGGCTATGCTCTCTCCTGATGAATATGTGCTTGCAGCAGATGTTGTTTCTTATATTGGAGATGGTTCTTCTAATGCAGGAGCAGCTAAACTAGATCAATTTATGGAAGATGTAAGAGAACAAGCACACGGTTCTGACAAACAGATTAATGGCTTTGATGAAAGAGGACTAGCAACCTTAGTAGCTTAATGGAATTAATAAAAATCAATAGTAATGCAATAGCAATAACTTGGCCTTATGTTAAAGATTTAATTCAAAAACCATTAGATAGAACATTGGGTGAACAAAACTTACAAGATGTTTACACTAGTTTAATAAATGAGCAAACAATACTGTGGGTAGCTGTTAATAAAGAAGAAGGCATAATGGGTGTAATGATAACACAAATAGTTTACCATCCTCAATATAAACTTTTATTATTATCTTTAGTAGGAGCTAAACCACATACAATAAATAAATGGTTGGATTGGTCTTGGCAAAAAGGTTCTCCATTATTAGAGTATGCAAAAGAAAATAACTGTAAACGTATCGAAGGCTACATTAGAATCGGTTGGCTTAAATTTTTAAAAAAACATGGGTTTAAAAAATACAACACTGTTGTTACAAAGGAAGTAGAATACAATGATTGAGACTATGATTGAAACTAAACATATTATTGCTGAACTTTCAGTTACAGAAAAAATCTGTCTCTATAATGCTTTATATGAAGACTTAGCAGGTAAAGGTATTGAAGGAGATACTGAACTTGCTCATGTTAATAAAGAAGAGATGGTTGTTCTACGTGATATGGGTGGTTCGGGTACTATTAATCCGAATACTGGTCTTATTCAATTTGGTGGTGGTAGTCCACCTCCTCCACCTCCTGCTAGTCAAAGTGTAACTCAAACATCAGAATTTCCTACTGAACTTAAACCTTTTGTTTCTGATGTATTAGGTAAAGCACAAGCTATTCAAGAGAAGCGTGAGACTGAAGGATATATTCCTTATGAAGGTCCACAAGTTGCTGGATTTACTCCTGAACAAGAACAAGCTTTTAGCGGTATTCAAGGTCTTGTAGGTCAGGGACAGCAATATTTTGATCCTTCTACTCAGCTTGCTGCTTCTGCTTCTCGTACACCTACTGGTGCAGAAATTAGTTCTTATATGTCACCTTATGTACAACAGGTTGTAGACATACAAAAGCGTGAGGCTCTTCGTCAAGGAGATGTAGCTCAACAAGGACTAGCAGCGCAAGCAGTTGGTGCTGGTGGCTATGGTGGATCACGTATGGCTATCCTAGAGGCTGAACAAAATCGTAATCTACAGCAGCAATTAGGAGACATCCAAACTCGTGGTATAGCTGCAGCATATGAAGATGCTCAAGCAAGATTAGCTCAACAGCGTCAACGTGAACTTGCAGGAGCAAGTCAATTTGCACAATTAGGTCAGGTTGTCCCACAACAAGCTCTAAAAGAATTAACTGCTGTTGAAGCTGTAGGCGCACAACGTCAAGCACAATCACAGCAAGGATTAAATATAGCTAAACAACAGTTTCAAGAAGAACAACTTTTTCCTGAACAGACACTACAACAATATCAATCTGTTATTCGTGGTTTCCCTCTTGCACCTAATACTTATCAACAAACACAAACAACTACTCCTGCTCCTAGTTATCTTCAACAAGCAGCAGGTTTAGGCGCTACAGCCGTTGGTCTTGCTGGAGCATTTGGTGGTTTTGGCGGTGGTAGAGCAAAAGGTGGTCTTGTTAGCCGTATGAGTGGTGGACAGGTAGATCAGAATAGTGGTCTAGGTTCTATTGTTGTAAAACGAAAATCTGGTCGAAAAGTTGGTTCTAATGTTATTTTAGATTTAATTCCTCCTCCTAATAATATTTTAGGAGAAACAGAGAAACAAAGAGTTAAAAGAGTTATAGGTAGACCTGATCCTAAGACTTTTGAAGAAGAGTTTCCTCAATTTAAAGATGGAAAAGGTAGTAGGTTTTGGCGAACAATAGGTTCGGGTACAAGTGGAGTGCAAGATTTTGTTAGAGAGACCGGTATACAAATGGGAAGAGACGTTACTTCTTTAGGAGAATACCTTTTTGGAGAAAAGGGAAAAACTCCTCTTTCTCTTGCTCAAATACGTGTCGTTCAAGAAGTTGAAGGAAATAGAAAAGATTTAGCTCAAACAGGTGTTGTTAGAGAATCTGCTAAAAAAATAATTCAAAATGCTGAAAGAGAAGGCATAGAACTATCTCCTTCTCTTTTAGCTAAATCTTTAGCATTAGATTTACGTCCTGCATCAGAAGTAGGTGAAGAAGCTGCAGCAAGAGATGCTCAGATGTTTCCTCAACCAGAAAGTGATTTAGCTCGTATGGCTGCAATAAGTAAGCCTACTCCTGATAAAGTTTTACGTAATGACCCAAGAATTGCAAATACACAAGATGATTATGGTATAGGAATAACTGGAGATGGGGGTGATTCTTTAGCTGTTGCACGAAATAAACTTTTACGTCAACAAGGAAAGCTTGGCTCTTCAGGTAGTAATACCCCTAATGTAGAGACTTCTCCTGCATCTGCATCTGCTACACCTGCTGTTGCTTCTACTGCACCTGTTGTTGCTGCACCTACTGCTACACCTGCTGTTGCTTCTACTGCACCTGATACTGCTTTAGATGATCGTATAAGAGAGCAAGGAGTAGACGATGCTCCTTATCCTGAAGGATATGATGATCAATTTGCTGATAAACTTGATAAAGCTACTACTGCTTCTCAGTACTCAACAAGCAGACTTCCTGATTTAGTAAGAGAAACACGAGAAGAGCTATTTAAAGCTCAACAAAAACGTGCTACTGAAAAAGGGGCAGAGTTAGAAAAACGTCGCACAGGTTTGGATAATGATCGTTGGTTAGCTCTTGCTAATCTTGGAACTAGTATTCTTGCTCAACCCGGTGGGCAAACATTCCTTCAAGCTATAGGTAAAGGAGCTAAAGATTCTAATATAATTGGTACTCTTTCTAAATTAAATAGGGAAGATGCTTATCTTGCTTCTAAAATTAAAGATATACCTGTAGAACTACTAGTATCTAAGTTTAAATTAAAGAAAGACGAAGCTCAACATGTTAAAGATTCAGCTAATTTTGAACTTAAAATAGCAGAGCTTGAGAATGCTAAAATAGCTGCTACAGGCAAAGCACAAAAAGATCAGTTTGATAGGATTCTTAAAGGACTTAAATTTAAAAATGAAACACTTTCTCTACAGTTTAAGCTTAGAGGTGGTCAGTCTACTTTAACTAAAGGAGATTTTGAAAACATAAGTAATTTTATGGATAGTAAAACAGAACAATTAAAAGAACTTATTCCAGATAAAAATATAGGTTGGTATAACTTCTGGGGTTCAGGAATTGATTCAAAGAAAAAGAAAGAGGCTGAAGCATCTTTTGCTGATTATGTAAGAAGAAATAAAGGTAGAGACTTAGAGGAAAATTTCAATATGTTTATTAAAAGATATAAATAAAAAATTAAATAAAATGGCTACTAACACACAAGAAATATTAGCAGAAGCTGATCAATTACTTCAAACTGTAAAGAATGAAGAAGCTCCTACTGAAGACACACCTTTCTATGGTGAATCTAGTAAAGAAGCAGATGCATTTCTTTCTGGTCTAAGAGGAACTACATCTAAAGAGCAACCTCAAATAGATTCTGCTACTGTATCTGGTTTCTCTCCTGAAGTAATGAAGCTGCTTCAAGAATCAGAAGACCTTATTAAAGGATATTCTACAGGAAGTCCTTTTGTTTCAGGAATGACTGAAGATTCTTTAGGTCAAGAAGAAAGAAGTTCTATACCTTCTTCTGTATCTGCTACATCTACTGTACCAATAGACCCAGATAGTTTTTGGAATAGAACGGGTCGTTCTTTTAATGAGTTTCAAAAGTCTGCTGCTGAAGGTATTGGTGTCTTTGCTAGGCTGACTGATATACCTGAGTTAGAACAGTGGGCTATAAGTAATGCTAAAGAACAAGAAGAAGACATTAAATCTTATGGCATTCCTCGGCGTACCTCATCTATAACTAAACGATATGGCGAAGTAGTTAAAGACTATGAAACAGAGGGAGTAGGTGCTGCGCTTGAGAGTGGTGGATTACTCTTACAGGACATGGTTGCAGATGCTCTAGGTTCTGTTGGTCCTACTGTAGCTGCTGGTCTTGCTGCAATCCCTGTAGCTGCTGTTGGTGGTACTGTTTTAGGAGCAGGAACAGCCTTAATACTTCCCTTTATGGTGGGTGGTTTAGCTGGTACTGGACAAGTAAAAGAAGAAGCTATTAGATTAGGAGCTACTCCTGAAAGAGCGGATGAATATGCTGCTGCTGGAGGTGCAGTTGTAGGTATTCTAGATAAGATAGGTGCTTCTTTATTACTTAAAAGTTTAGTTTCACAGTTTGGTAAACAAGCTGTATCAGATGAATTAGGTAAAACAGTAGGTAAAGATGTAGCTAAAAGTGCTGTAGAAAAAGGATTATCTTTTGCTGGTAAAGTAGCTAAAGGAGGTGCAAGAGGTGGTATATCAGAAGGCATTACTGAAACAGCGCAAGAAACTACTCAAATAGCTGCTGCTGGTTTAGCTGCTGACAAGACTGCTATTCCTTATGAAGGTGCTGAATATGTTAATAGGCTTATAGATGCAGGTGCTTTAGGTGTTGTAGGTGGTAGCACACTAGGCTCAGGAACTTCAGGATTAGGAGCTATTGTTCAGAAACAATCAGCTAATAAAGCTTTAGAATTAGAAGATACTCTTGAGCAAGTAACTAAAAGTGTAAGAGATCAAGAAACTGAACTTGGTGGTTCACTAGGTTCTGCAGAAAAAGGTCTTGGTGGAAGAGATAAGTCTTCTAAGCCTATGACAAATCGACCTATAGTTTCAGGTCTTATGAAAAGTGCTTTATCTGTTTTAAATAATTTCTCTCGTAGGGGAGAGGGTGAAGCACGTATTGTTAATTTGTTTTATAATAATGCTGCAAATATTAGTTCTGCTGTAGGTCAGGATGCTGATCAGCTACAGCCTATCTTTAGAGAGCTACGTAGAACTTTTCGTATACCGGGTATTCAAAGAGCTATTCCTAAATCAGTTAGTCGTCGTGTGTTTAAAGTAATGACTACTGGTGAATTAGATGGTGATGCTCGTATAGATCAAGCAGCTACATCACTTAGAAAGTTTCTAGGTAATGCTCCTATAGACCCTGACACTGGTAGAGTTAAACTTCCTGTTAAGTTAAATAAAAAGACTGTAGAAAACGCAGTCTTTGGTGAAGAGGTTGTTCCCGGTTCTTCTATGTTAGGAGAAGATGTACAAAATGCTTATAATAATGGGGATATAGATCAACAGACAGTTATTGGTTTAGATAGTGAGGTACAAGCTTTACGAAGTGAGTATGCTCAACGTCTACAAAACGCTCCTAATGAAGAAGCTGCTATTAAAAGAGATATTATAAATTCAGATAAGTTTAAAGATTTATCTAATAGGCAAGTCTATCAACCTGTATATGATGGTTTTTATGATCGTCTTAATAAAGCAGGTATTCAGATTAATTTTGAAGAAGGTTATCTTCCTAGAGTATATAAAACTGGTCCTTTAAATAGAAAAAAAATGATTAAAGTTCTTATGAGTAGAGGTAAGTCTAAAGCACAAGCTTCTTCTATTGTTGAAAATATCTATGATAATGAAGGCATATACGATAACACACAGACTGATGCTCAGATTAATGTACCAGACTCTACAAGAGCAGTATCTACTGAACAATCTTTTGAACAATCAAGAAGACTTACTAAAGAAGATGTAGAAGCTCTAGATAAAGCAGGATTAGTAGAAACTGATATTGAAGGTCTTATGTATAAATATGTCTTAGATGCTAATAAGAGAGTTATTGGTAAAGAGATGGCTGACGAGATCAACTCTATACTTCCTAAATTAAAAGGAGCTACTAAAGAAGAAGTTTCTTGGATTTCTGATCTTTATGATGCTACTCAAAGCAAGTATAGACCTTTACGTAATAAGAAGGTACAGGGTATACAGAAGTGGTTACTTACTGGTCAGTATATCCTAACACTTCCTTTAGCTGGTCTTACAGCCTTATCTGAGCCTATCATTATTTTATCTAGAATAAATCCTAAGTATGCTTTATTTGGCTCTGTAAATGCTCTTTATAATTCTACTAGAGCAGGTACTAGGAAGTTCTTTCCTAAGATGAAGATGAATGAAAAAGAAAAAGCTTTTGCAGGTATTCTAGAGGGGTTAGATGGTAGTCTAGCTGAAAGATTTGGTGATCTAGCTAATGTTACTGTAGCTCGTAAAGTAACTAATGCTTTCTTTAGAGCTACACTACTAACTACTGTAACACAGATTAGTCGTGATATGGCTTTTCAAGCTACTCGTATGCAGATGCGTAACGATCTAAAAACTGTATATGCTGATAAGACAAAGACTGCAGGATATAAAAATGCTAAAAGAAGACTGCTAGAGCAGGGTATTACTAATCCTAAAGCTGAATCAGTACAGTCTTGGTTTGCTACACCTAACTCAAAGGCAAAGGATGTTACAGAAGGTGATCCTGAGATAATCCGAAAGGCTTTATCTAAGACAGTTAATGAGTTTATTATGGCACCAAATGCTGTCAATAGACCCTTATGGATGTCTGATCCTCATTTGGCTTCAGTAGCGCAGTTAAAAGGCTTTGCTATGGTCTTTGGTAATACTGTAGGCACTCGTATGTGGAGAGAAATTATTGTTCCTCTTACAAAAGGACGTATACCTGCAACAGATGCTTTAAAATATGGAGTAGCTTTAGCTGGTATCATGGCGATGGCATTAGCTATTCAAAGTTTAAAAGATAATATTAGATACGGTGATAATCCTAGTCCCTTTGACGAATTAGATGGTAAAGATAAATTACTACAAGCACTACTAAGAACAAATATATTAGGTGGATTTACTCTTATTTATGATGCTATTAATGCACAAAAATATGGCACAAATTTTATAGCAGCTATACTCGGACCTACTGCTTCAACAGCAGAAAAAGGAACAGCAGCTTTATATAACTTTGGAGCTAAAGGCGAGTCAAGATCATTAGCTCGTTTTATAGCTGATATGATACCTATTCTTAGAAATGTACCTCAAGTTAGAGATATCAAAGGTGAGTTTACTGATAATACACAAGATACTCTTGATACACTTTATGATAAAATAGTAGATTAAAAATGACAGATAATTGGAAATACTTTACTAAAGAAGAATTAAGCTGTAAAGGTACAGGCGAGTGTTTTATGGATGAAGAGTTCATGGCACAATTACATCGTCTTCGCGAAGACTATGGAAGACCTATGACGATCACCTCTGGGTATAGAGATGTTGCATATAATACGGTTATAGGTGGGTCACCTAATTCAGCACACATCTTAGGTCAGGCTGTAGATGTAGCTGTATCAGGTAATCTAGCTTATGATTTAATTAGGATGGCTATGCTACACGGCTTTACAGGGATTGGTGTAGCACAACGTGGTCCACATAACAAAAGATTTATTCATATAGATAATATAGTAAACTCAGATACTTCACCTAGACCTACTATTTGGAGTTATAAATAAAAAGGAGACTGTTAATGGAAGGAGTTATTGATGTAAGGATGGTGCTTACTATTGGCGGTATACTTTTTAGTGTAGCTGGTGCTAGTGCTGTAGCTAAGATGCAGATTAAGCAGATAGAAGAAAAACTTAAGGATATGGAACATCGTCTAAGAAAAATGGATTCTCTTGGTGATAAATTAGTTACTTCAGCCGAAACACAAGAACAAAGAATAAATATACTAGCTAATATGTCTAGTCCAGAAAATCTTAGACGTGATCATATGAAGTTAGCTGAACTATTAACACATGTAGAGAGATTGCAAAAAGATTGTGATAGATTATATTCTATGCACAACGGAAAACATCCACCTGTATCTAATGAAAGAAAAGCTGAGTAGAAGGGGAAAGACTTAGCATAAGGAAGGGTCTTCAGTTAAATCGTCTGTAGACCCTTCTTCGTTTAAGGATACCAGTTCTTCTTCTAATTCACTAGCTTTTTCCAACAATTCCTCTATTTCTTCTTCTTGTTCATTGAACCAAGAACACTTTGTGAAAAGTTTAATGGTTCTTTCTTCGCCCAACAATTCGAGACTCTTAACGATATCTTCTTCCACTTCCTCAATAGTAGTAGGCGCATCTTCGTCCGTAGGAGTACGTAATCTACTAAGAAGCTCAAGTGCTTTAAGCGCAGAATTAGTATGATTGTTGTTGGTAGCATAAGTATATTGTTTTTCAATCTCAGCAACATAGTCAATGGATGTTTCCATTTCTTTTTCAAGGTCTTCAATCCTTTCTTTTACTTCATCACTTTTTAAAAGCCTACTACCTTGATTATAAGCAGACCTGCCAGCATACCCTGCAGCCTTAGCTGCTTCAGTAGCATTTCTATATAATACGTAAGCCTGTGCAAACTTCTCTTGTTTTTCGTTAAGAGGCATATTTATTTCATACTATTTCTAGCTACACCCTTCCACTTCTCAGCAGTACGCATACCACCAAGTCCTAGAAGAGACATAAGCAGTGTCATTAGTGCCTGAGTTTCCAGTGTAGGTAGAACTACAACAGGATACCACAGAGCAAATCCCCAACTAAGAATAGGTGCAAAGATAAACTGCCATGCTAGTGCAAAGCAACATACCCACATGATAGCTGGTCTTGCTCCGCTAACAAAGATAGAGGGATGCTTTGCTTGTTCAATGTTTGCTTGTGCCTGAGCAAGATCAAGAGATACTATCTGTTGATTAAGTTCAGCCTCTAGCTTAGTCTTCAGGTCTTTGTCTTCTACAAACTTGTCTAATATTTTACCTGTAACACCAATAACTGATTCTGCAATTCCTAACATAATTCTACATCCTTTATGTCTTCTGTTAAATTATCTATCACATCACCTAAAAAAGCAGTGTTATTATTCATTCCAATTGTTAATCTTTCTAGTACCTCAACTAAAGGAATTGTACCATCATGGATACAATGATCTATCTGCCCTACAGAGATAGCAAGGCTAGACACACTGTCTCTAAGGTATGCAATTTCTTGTGAAAGTTCTTGTATAGAAAAATCTATCGACATTGATCAATTAACTCCTTGTAATATTTTTTATCTGCATGATATGTATCTTTAAATACTTCTGATACAAGAGTATCTGTACCATAAATATTTAAGTTCATTTCAATATCTTGATTACTAAATAGCTTTTCACAGTCTTGAGCCATAGCAAGTAATTCTCCTGTTGTCCAGAACTCTTTTCCATTTGTTTCAACATTTAGATATTTAGGTTTACCATCTTCGGTGGTTTCTTTTCTCATTTCATCTGTAACATTTGGTATATTACAATCAAAGCCAAAGAGATGAAAGTTACGGAAACCTAGAATATGGGACATCCCAATAGCTCTCATAGCAGAACATGTTCCGCCAGTTACAAAGGTTGTATCTTTTTGAATGTTAATATCTTTATCAATAGCAAAGCTTTCACCCTTAGCTGCTGCTGCAACTGCTTCAGAGTATGCGTGCCAGCCATAGATTTCGTCTGTCTTATCCATAAGATACTTAGTAACACTTACATCTGTCATAGATGCAACAAGAAACTTTGTTTTGTTATTAATAACATTAAATAAATCTTTACGTACAATACCATGTGTAGATACGCCGTCAATAGAACGAGGATCAAGAATGACACAAGCATAAGGATCAATGTTATTTTGTAATAGTTTAGGATAGCTATGCTTAACACAGAAGACAGTACCCTTAGTCTTTTCAATGATATGTTTTAGTTCGATGTAGTTAGTAGATGGTCCAGCGGAGACAATGATAGCATGTTCTCCATTAGGTTGACACGTTTGAACAAAACCCCATTTTTTAATTAACTCTACATTATCATTAATACTATCCATAATGTACTCTTTAGGCATAGAGTCTTTAGGTTTGATAATAATAGGAACTTTAAGTAAGTTAGCAGGTGGTTGTGGTAGATCATCCTTGCCTAATAGTAGAGCAAGATGAGTAATACCACCATCTTTTACTTTATCTTGTGAAGGAAGAACAATACAACGACCTTCAGTTAGTGTGTCTGCAAAGCCATCAACAAGACGATTAGTCCCTAGATATTCTTCTCCAAGAATATTTCCTTCTTGGTCTTTAGTAAAATAATCATCAAAGACTATAACATCACAGTGCTTTAGATTTTCGTAATCACTAATTACTGTTTCTTCTGAATGACCGCCATCTATAAATGCAAAGTTCGCTTTAGCTATGCTTTTTTTATTGGTAACTAGTGTTTCTTTACTATCACCTTTATGAAGCTCAAAACTAAACTCTTTTCCTTGCTCCTTCATTTTATCAGCAAACTGTTGTAGCCTATTATTAACGGCTACAATTGTGTTATGTGGTTTGCTATTTAGCTCATATTTGTCTAGTTCTTCTGTAGCTTCTTCAAATAAATCAAAGCCTATATAATGTACTTTGTCTTTACTCTCAAAGGATGCTAAGGACATTTCAATAGCACGTCCTCCATTCCATGTACCAACTTCTACAAAAGTCTCACTACCATATGTACGAATAAGATCAGCAAGCTGACGATAACGCGGAAGTTTTACATCTGGAGCTACATTATCTTCTGATAAATTATTCTTTAAAGCACCTTTATAGTGTGTCATGTACTGAGATAGAGGCGAGTTTTTAAATGCCTCTAATCCTGCTACATCAGGTGTTAGATTTTCTACACGCATACCATGAGCAGTATAAATCTTTAACAGACGTTCAAAGATAAATCCATCATGCCATTCACGGTATGATACAACTTCTCCACAATCATAACAACCACGGAGATCAGCAATCATATAAATAGGAGCTTCCATATTAAGATTAAAACCAATGAAGGAAGTCTCGCTGTAGTCTACATCTTTACGACCTAGATGGACTAGCTCTGCCTTTTCTGGGAGAAGTGCTGATACCTTCTCTAGAGTGAGAGGCTTGGTCGTTACTGTATCTGCATCTATCCAACACATCCAACCAGCCTGTGCGTCGTTGTCAGCTAGTTCTAGACCATAGTCAGTTAGAGCATAGACCTTATGACACCACTTGATAGCATCCATACGCCAGTTATAAGCTACCTGACCATTAGCTGTACCATCATACGCCTTCATACGTTCACGATATGAGAGCATGTCTTCTACTTCATTAAGATTACGATACTCAATGTTACTTGCTTGAGGAAAGGAAGACACAAGTTCTTCTTCGCAATCGTGATAATAAGCTGTTAGTTTTAGATCAGGATGCCAGTGTTCTTTGACAGACAGAAGCATCTTTTCTGCATATCTTCCATAGCCATCTTCACTAAATGAAGTGACAAAATTAATAACCATCAATTTTAAATTCCTTTTACTTTAATTACTTAGCATAAATCGATAAAAATCTGTCCACTCTTTAGCATACTTAGTATCTATATCTCTTTTAGGTTTCCAATCAGGATAGACAGGACCGCCAGTTGTAAAGTGTACATTTTTAGGAGTGATCTCTTCGTCTGAATCTCCATCAAGCCAATTCCACTCTAAGGGAATATTACCTATAGGATAAATGTCCATCCATTCAAAAGCATGTAGCCAACTTCCCGACTTTGTATTTACGTCAGATATAGTAAGTTCTTTAACCCAAGGATGATCACAGTTCCACAGGACAAAAGAAGACCAATTTTTTCTATGGTAAATAGTTTGGACCTGACCATCCATCTTAGTTGTTTCTGTAGGAGCATGAGTATGTTGTACGCAGCTAATAGCTTTATCTTTGTCTGTTCCGTAGACATCAAATATTTCTGTGATATCAGAACGTACAAACATATCAGCATCCATAAAGAGTGCTAGACCTGACATCTGATTTAAAAAGGGAACTAAGAACCTAGTGAAACTAAATTCTGTGGAGAAAGGCTTACCATCAAAGACATCTACACGATTACCATGTAGGTCTATTTCAGGACTACGCCAATATAAGCCAGCCCGTCTTACTTCTTTTTGTACGATAGGAACAATGTTATAGGTATGAGTAGTATTTAACCTAATAGATTTATCAAGAACTTTTACATAGTCATACTCACGAGGATCATAACCAATATAAATTGTTGGTATTTTATTGATAGGCATTTAAAGGAAATACTCTTATTATTATTATTTCCTATATTATAAATACTCTTCTTATAGAAGTCAACAACTTTTTTATCTAAATTGTGGTCCTCTAAACCAACAGACTAAGGAGTACCTATTACCTTTAGTTACAGGTTTAACTCTGTGATGCAGGAAAGAAGGGAAGACAAGAACTGTGCCTACTCCTTTAGCTTTAAGAATTGTTCTGTGTCTTTTACGAACATGAGGTGCACACCATTTCTCAATCTGAAACTCACCACCCTCATAATCTTTATTTAAATTAACAGCTACAGTAATCTTTCTAAAAGAAGCGTCTGTAGGTTTCTCTACTCCCATGTCTACATGCCAATCATAGAACTCTTCAGGTTCATAAGAAGATACTTGAGGTATCTCGTGACTGTCTATGTCAAAAAACCAACCAGCTTCTACATTAGCTCTCTCAGCGTATAAACTAAGTATTTCAATAATTTCTGAATTATTAAACCATTTAATTTTATTAGAACGATATGAAGAATCTTCTACATTTTTACCTTCTTTATAAACATCTGATTTTGAAAATTCTGTCTCAGTTATACCTACTATACCTTTACATAATTCTTCTGGAAGTTGATGTTCATAAATTCTATATGGAAGTAAATTAAGCATTCTTCTTTCTTGTTTTCTTCTTCTTTTTGTTAAGTCTATTTTTCTTTACTGACTTATCAGGATTACGATCAAAGGAACTATTCTGGCTCTTGGTGGTAATTCTAATATTTGATTTCTTATTAGAACCTCCCTTACTAATAGGCTTAATGTGATCAAGTTCTTTACCATCTCCCACACGCACACGACCTTCTCGTATAGCTTTTCTACGCGCTTTGTTTCTTGCAACACGTTTAGCTATATTCTTAGGTTTACTTTTAGTTACTCTATTTTCTCTTTTATAATCTCTTGCCATAATACTCTCCCTATTATTTTATGCACTTTTTTTCCAAACATCTGACCAATTACCTTGTAAAGCACCTTTAGCGTAATCAGTAGCTCTATTCTCAAAGAAGTTAGTATGTGTAGGTGCATTGATCATAGTCTCTACCCAAGGGAGAGGATTAGTTTTTACTTTGTAAATACCTTTTAAACCCATAGAGATAAGACGACGATCTGCGATGTACCTAATGTATTCCTTTACTTCATAATCTCTTAGCCCCTCAACCTTACCCATCTTAAATGCAAGGTCTACAAACTTATCTTCTAAATCTACCATGTCAGTAGCTGTAGAATATATCTCTCCTTTTGTCTTATCATTCCATATGTCACGGTTCTCTTCAACATATGCACGAAACAACTGGATCATACCTTCAGCGTGTTGTGTTTCATCTACGATAGACCAAGTAACGATCTGCCCCATACCCTTCATTTTACCATGACGGGGAAAGTTTAACAACATAATGAAAGAAGAGAAGAGTGCTAGACCCTCAGTAAAGGCAGAGATAGCTGCGATCTTCAGAGGTACTGAAGCATCGCCAGAGAGTTTGTCATGGAAGTACTCATGCTTATTTTGCATTGCCTCATACTCTAGAAACTCATTGTATGTCGTATCAGGCATACCTAGAGATTCTATGAGGTGCGAGTAAGCAGCTACGTGGAGTGCTTCACGGGCAGCAAAGCTCGTAAGCATCATGCGTACTTCAGGTTGAGGAAATAGTGGTAGATAATTATTTACATAACCACCGGCTACATCGATGTCTGACTGAGTAAAGAAACGAAAAATATTAGTAAGGAAGTACTTTTCTTCTGTAGATAGATTAGTCTTCCAATCCTTTACATCCTCTAGCATAGGTACTTCAGTATGCAACCAATGGGACTGCTCATGCTTCAACCAAGCATCATATGCCCACGGATAGTGGAAAGGCTTGAAGTAGTTACGTTCGTCTTGAAGTTTAAGTTTTGCAGTCATAGTTTATCCCTCACACGCTAGACATTCTTCACCAGAGGCTAGTGCCTCCATATCAATCTCTTGAATGATCTGTCTCTCAATCTTACGAGACACTTTATCAGCCTTACCAATCTTCTCTGAACGACAATAGTACATGGTCTTTAGTCCTTTCTTCCAAGCCATGAAGTGTACGGCATGTAGGTAGCTGATATCAACGTCAGGACGAAAGAAGATATTCAGTGATTGTGCCTGATCAATATACTGCTGACGATCTGCTGCATGTTCAATTACCCAACGCTGGTCGATTTCCATTGAGGTTTTGTAAACTTCTTTCTCAATATCCGTAAGACAACGAAGATGCTGTACAGAACCATCATTGGCAATAACAGAAGACCAGATTTTATCGTAGTTGAGTTTAGTATCTTCACTACATTTCTCCTTGATAAGCTTGTCTAAGAACTTATTCTTGTTTAGAAAAGCACCACTAATCGTATCCTGACGGTAGGCATTAGCTCTCCAAGGTTCGATTGAAGGGGAGGTGTTTCCCATAATGATTGAAGAAGAAGCATTTGGTGCGATTGCCATAATGTGACTACAACGTAGTCCTGTTCCGTGTGCATCAGGTGCTTCACCTCTTTCTTCTCCCAACTTTCTATTTGCTGCATCAAGCTCTGTTCTGATGTGCTTGAACATACGCATGTTGAGTGACTTAGCAATGGCTGACTCAAATGGCACACCTTTGCTTTGCAGATAGGCATGAAAACCCAATGCTCCAACACCAACTGATCTTTCTCGCATAGCTGAGTACTTAGCACGGCTGATGGTGTCAGGAGCATTATCAATAAAAGTCTGTAGAACATTATCTAACATCTCTAATACATCAGAAAGGAACTTCTTATCTTTAGACCACTGATCAAAATACTCAAGGTTTACAGAAGATAAACAACATACTGCTGTACGATCTGCTGATGTAGGTAAAATAATCTCAGAGCAAAGATTAGACTGATGTACCTTCAGACCTTTCTGCTTTAGCCATGATGGTAGTTGTTCATTAGAACGATCAATAAAGTGTAGGTATGGTTCTCCTGTCTGCATACGCATCTCAAGGATACGCTGCCATAGTTCTTTAGCTGATACTACATCATATACTTTCTTTGAATGAGGATCACGTAATTCCCAGCTATCATCAGCATTATCATCTGTCATGCACGTTTCTATGAGTGACATAAATTCATCGCTGATGTTAATGCCATGATGCATGTTTAAACAACGAGTATTCTGATCACCAGTAGGCTTACGCATCTCAAGGAAGACTAGAATATCAGGATGGTCTATATCAAGATACGCAGCATAAGAACCTCTGCGCGTCTTTCCCTGTCTGTACGCGAGGGAAGATGCATCATACATCTTGAGGTGAGGCATAACACCAGTAGACTTATCATCTGATGACCGTATGCCAAAGCCTATACCAACTCCACCACCAAGCATAGATAGCCAATTAGTTTCAGAAAGATTATCTACTAATCCTTCTGCGCTATCGTGGATATAATTTAGATAACAAGAGATAGGAAGTCCACGAGAAGACTTACCATAGGATAAGATTGGTGTAGAGTAGGATAGCCAATGCTTAGAGGCATAGTCATAGAGACGTTGTGCATGTTCAGGATTAGAAGAGAATGACTTAGAAACATAAGCTAGTCTCTCCTGTGGAGAAAGCTCATGGTCCATCATGTAGGATTCTTTAAGCCTTGCTATACCTAACTCATCAAACAGACCGTCTCTCTCTGGTAGCATAGTAATGTTTAAGCTAGGTGTTTGCACACTTATTCTCCCTGATTTTGATCGTGAACGTGAAGCATAATGATAGCATAATGCAGTATCTTCAGCAAGTCTTTACGGTTCTTTCCCTCTTTCTTTCCATAGCGTTTCCAATACTTCTGGATGTTACCCATGCAAAAACCTTCACCATAACCTGCGTCTGTTATAGTATCTGTTGCTTGGTATTTAGACTGACTGTAATGTTCATTATAGGTAGATATAATATACTTAGATAACTCATTGAGATACTTATCTTCTTTAAATTTGTAATCTTTCACAGTAGATATTCCTTTACGAGATTCTCGCATTTTATTAATAAGTTCCTTATCTCTATCTATAGAACCATACATATAAATATTCTCCCAATGTTTACTCATAGTTTAATACCGTGTTAATTCGTTTTCGTATATACTTAATCTCTTTAGAACGCAGTATTTTAAATGCAAAATTTCTCATATCAACAGGAGATATTCCTGCTAAGTCACAGATGTCTACAAAGTCTTCTGAAGTAACACCAATAGAAGCAAAGAACCACGCTTGAGCAGATCTTCTAGCTAGTTTCTCTTCTTCAGGTTCTCTACTTGTTTCTGGCTTTGTTGCGTCTAGGAGTGCCTGTAGGACTACGCTTAGGAACAGAACTCTTTCTGGATTTTCTTTGTTCTGAGTTTCTAGAAGATGTTCTACGTTTATCAGAAATGTTTCTTCCTGATGATTTTCCTTTTGGTTTTTCATTAGTCCATTCTTCAATTATCTGATGGTCTGAGTTTTTACAGAACAGAAAATCATTTTTAATACACCAATCTGCATAAGACGACTTAGCTCCTTTGTTTAGTTTGCCATTAGGGTTATCGAAGACAAACCGAATATCTATATCTGGATGATGTTTACGAATGAAAAGGTGTTTCTTTCTGTCTTCTAGTTTGAATCTTCCTTTTACTTCTAATAAGATACCATTAGGTAAAAGAAAGTCTGGAAGATATTTTTTATATTCTAACCAAGTATATTCAATGTAATGAGGCTCAAAAGAAAAAGGAACATTAATACTTTCTAAAAGATCACCTGTTTTCTTTTCTGAACCTGATCTATATTTTTTATTCATTAGTTATTTCAGGTACATTAGGAACTTTACCAACTTTGACCAAATGCTTAGGACCATTCGAGTACATGAATGTACGTATTCCTTTACCCTCGTTAGCATCTTTCCAACAAGTAAACTTATAATCACAATAGTTACAGCCGAAAGCCAGCTTAAAATTACCACCAGCACCATCAGCAACAGAACTATAACATTTTTTAGGTGGTTCGTCACTCTCTAAAAACTTTCTAATATCGTCTATTCGAGTGACAGGATTTATCATATCCATATCGTCTATGGGACAGTAACATAACTCACCTGTTGTTTTATCTATGACAACAAAACCAGCGTTTGGATTATTGTCTGCTTCTGAATAAGAAGACAACTGAGCAATATAACCAAAGGGATCATCTGTGAGTATGCTACCGTCCTTAAACTTCTTGAAGCTAAAGCTAGAAGCTGACTTAAAGTCAACAAGAACACCGTCTACGGTAGCATCCTTATGTCCCTTAACACCATTAACATGTAGCTCTGCTTGTTCTTCTTTTATCTCATGTCCAGCTACTTTAGTGAACAGAATAAGAAGTTCTTCAAGAATATGACCATAAAGAAATTTGATAAGTGTAGGAGCAGGTAGCGGTTCTTTCTTAGCTCCCTTCATTTCATACCAAATCTTTCTATCTTTATGACCGACAAGAGATAGACGTAGGTTAGGTTCTCTTTCTTTACGTACTTCAGAGATAGCGGAGGCAACAGAAGCGACTACTGCTTCTGAAAAAGCGTCGAGGTGCTTTTTTTCTATTGTTATTTCCTCGTCATTAGTAAACAGTGCATAAATATCATCTACTAATGTTTCGATTGTTTTAGTCATCTTCTGTTGCCTCTCTGTTTAGCTACTATGCAGCCTTAGATGAAGGCTCTGATAGCAGCTTGTATCGTGTGTAAGCGCCAGCGGGAGACATAGCGCGTACAGCCACGATAGTATAACCCTTCTTACGTAGCCTAGAGATAGTGGCTGTAAGGTTCTCACACCAGCCACGCTCAAGGGATGTCTTTCTCGTGACACGCATACCACGACGAAGGGCAGATAGTACTAGGGATTCATTAGTCTTCATTACTCTATTTCCTTTCTCAGAGTGCTTCTAGTTCACTGACAATGCTGAAACCATCTTCGTCTTGGAAGTCATTAGATGGATCACCATATGTTACAAGGTCGATGACCTGCATACCCATAAAGTCTGAGCTAACACCACTTTTACCAGCATAATCCCAATCGTAGGGCTGAACTTTAATCTTAGCTACAGTACCGTTACCAATGAGACGGTTATCCCAAGGGTTACGCTTTGCGTCAATGACTCGTGGAGCATCACGATCACTGCCATCTTTCTTCTTTACTTTACGCTTTGCAGAGAAGAAATCGCCACGATCATCTCCTTTGTTCTTAATAGGTAGTCCAATAGACTCTAGCTTTGCTTTAGTCTCAGCATCTTCAATACATATATCTACTTGCCATGCTGGTTCGTAGGTGGTGTTAGGTTCTACTACAGATGCCCAATAGACTTTACCTGTAAGCATGATAGGATCGTATTTCGTATTAGCCATTTATAAAAGCTCCATTTTATTGCCCAATGATTAGGGCTGTTTCAATTAACAAAAATGATACTACTTAACTAACTTGATCTTGTCAACTCCTTTTTTTGTGTGAGAGATATATTTTTTTACTGCATCATCAAAATCTAATAAGTCTTTCTGATGTGCAGCATACACTCTTCTTCCTACAATCTCAATCCTTTTTTCGTCATGTAATTCGTAGGCAGGTAGAAAACCTTTAATATCATATTCATTAAGATTATTTTCTACAATTAGACCAAAGATATCTATGTCCGGTAAAGGACCAATGTTAGCTAAAAGTTTTCCTGTTTTATATTTAGTAGCTTTAACATCTACACTAAAGCCTTCTATAACTATATCTCCTAAGTCTGTTTTGTTAGCCTTAGATTTAGGCTTGAACATAAACATATCTTCTGGATATTGATTACAGAATTTATAGATAGCCATTTCTGCTCTAGCACCTAGCTGGTCTATCTCTATAGGATCAGTTTTCTTGTATCTATTGTCAGGTGTATTACGATTTCTACTTGATGAATTTCTTTTTGAACCAATTAAGTTAGCGAACTTAACTTCGTCTTCTGTTAGAAATATTAATGTGTTTCGGACCAGTTCAGGCCGACTTTGTACTCGCTGTCTAATGGACATCTTACGTTCAATTCCTTTTCAGTTAGCTTCATAGCTTCTCTAGTTAGTTTACCAAACTGTTCAGCTTGATCTTTACGACAATCAAACTGATATTCATCGTGTATACTAGCAACCAACTTAACATCTAGCCTGTGTTTTTTAATTAACTGATCAATGAACACAACCCATTGCTTACAGATGATAGCACCAGCACCCTGAAGAAGTAAGTTCATAGCAGCATGTTGATGCCTGACATGTAACTTTCTACCGTCAAGACCGGCAATATATCCTGATCTAGATGTCTTGTCAACATCACTTCTTAACTGAGCTAGGGCAGGTAATGCAGCTAAGAAATTATCCATAAGTACCTGACCCTCGGTAGCTGATCCTCCTACTATACTACCAATCTTAGCTGAACCTGCACCATAAATAAATGCATAGATGAATGTTTTTGCTTGATCACGAGTAGCTAAACCAGCCGCTTTTTGATTAGCTGTATGAATGTCTCCCTCAACAACTTCTTTAGTATATCCTTTGTTTCGCATGTAATGAGCAAGACATCTTAGTTCCAATGAGCTTGCGTCACAACCAACGAGAACACGATCAGGAGAAGAAGAACTCCAGCAAGCTCTGCACTGCTTCCCATAGGGAGAATATACTGCTGGAACTTGCGCCATGTTTGGACCAAAGTGTGCCATACGTCCTGATATAGCTTTAAGCGTAAGAACTTTTCCATGTACTTTTCCATCTTCTTCTAATAATTCTAACCATGATTTAATTTGTGCAATTCGTTTGTTAAGAAGTAGATACTCAGCAATCATCTGAGCTTCTGGTATATCTACATTCTTTAGAGTACCTTCATCTACAATTGGATGACCTGTAGGCGTAAAGTTATCTGGTTTCCAACCCTGCTCCATCAAACGAGCAGCTATCTGTTGTCTACTGGAAGGATTAAATACAATAATCTTATCCTTCAGTCTCTTTCCTGTCTTCTCTGACACTCTTTCCTGAGTTATAGGTGGATACTTTTCTTGTAGTTTTTCTTCTATAACATAAGCTTTATCTGTAAGCTCTGCTTGTAAACAAGTAGCTTTTTGTACGTCGAGTGTAAAGCCATTACGTTCCTGTATATCTACAATGTGACGTACACGATATTCAAGATCAATAGCTTTACGATACTTTTCATACTTCTCTTCTTTTATCTTCAGCCATAGACGATATGTTATATCAACATCACGTATACAGTAAGTGACCATCTCTTCTGTTAGTTCAGAGAAGTCATGGAAGTCTATCTTATTAAAACCTAAGTTTTCTCCCCAAGATTCTAAGGAGTGTTTCTTACGTGTGGGAAATAGAAGTTGAGATAGTATAAGAGTATCTTCTACATTACTTACATTGAGTTTAGTTCCAGTTAGCCTGTTAAGAGTAGGAGCATCGAAGCTTATGCCGTTGTGCATAATGAACTTCAATACTCCTTTAGCGAACTTAGGAAAACTAGTGTAACACTCGTCACCTTTCCAAAGATTAATCTGTCCTGTGTCTACATTCTTAGTAACAATACAATGTATCTTAGTAGCATTTAAATCATCAGTTTCGATATCAAGTATTACGTTCATTGTTCTTCCTAATGTTTAGAAGGGACAGTCGTTATCGTCTCCTCCTTCAAGATCGTCACCTAGATTACTAACCTCGTGCAGTCTACCAGTATCCTTGTTAAAGAACAAGTGACAAGCTACACCTGTTTCACCAGCATACCTATTCTTTAGTACACGAATGGTTGTTGTGTTGGCTATGTTGTCGTCATCTGATTGTTGATTTCTTTCCATAGCTATAACACTATCAGACAACTGAGCGATGCTCTGAGAGCCGCGTAGATGCGACAAAGAAACTTCTTTGCCATCCTCATGCCCACTATCTCCGTTAGCCCTTCGTAGGTGGCTGACAAGGATTAAGGCGCAGTCAGATTCTTCTACTAAGCTGCGAAGCTTGGTCATAAGAACGTCGATGTTCTTACGTTCGTCCATCCCTTCTAAGCCTGACACAAGGATGGATAAATGATCTAGGAAGACCCACCTACAATCAAGTGCTTTAACCATGTATCGAACACGAGCAAGAATTTCTTCTGTACTCATAGAACCAAAGTGGTCAAAGGCAAAGAACCTACCGCTACCTACGGTATCGTTTTGCCACTTACGTAGATCAGCATCGTTATGGTTCTCTCTAACTTCTTTGATATACAGCCGCGAGTTAGCCTCTACTGACATAAGGTGAAAGATTGTAGAGTGAGTGTTCTCTTCCAGAGATATAACGCCAATGTTCTCTCCTGTATTTTTAAGAACATGATGCATAAGCTCACGCATAACACTAGACTTACCAGTACCTGTACCCGCAGTTAAGGTTGTTAGCTCACCTGTACGAACACCATACAACTTCTTATTCATACCTTGCCACGGATATAGACAGGTTGTTTGATTAGTTTCTTCGTATAGAGCATCACCAACATCTTTAAGATTAATTATACCAGCAGGTGTAAATGCTTTAGCAGCCCACCAAGCCCTAGAAAAGTCTTCTGTCTTTTTAGCTTTAAGATATTCGTTAGCATCCTTCATCTTAGAATCAAGGAACACAATCTTACATTTGTTAGGTTCAAAGAGTTCAGCAACCTTACGGGCATTCTCCTGACCGGGCTGGTCCATGTCAAAACATACTACAATATTATCGTAGCTGTTGAGGAAGTCATAGCTACGCTTACAGTTCTTTACTGCTGACGTAGCACCATCTTTAATGGAAACCACAGGCCATTTTGATCCAAGCATCTGATAGACAGACATAGCATCAATTTCGCCCTCACATATGGTAATGTACTTTCCCTTCTCCTGACAAATCTGTTGCCCAAAGAGAGTACCTGCTGACATAGCACCGGGTGGATCAGCGGCAAAGTTTTTAGTAGGTACATCACGTACCTTATAAGCTACAAGATTATTGTTTACATCATAGTAGGGATAGTAATGTTTTAATGGTTCGCCAGAGCTATTCTGTTGTAGACGCACACCATATTTGTCGGCTGTATCTTTTGTGATACCTCTATCTTTTAGTTCAGATATAAATCCTTTAGCTGTTGGCTTAGAGTGATTAGTAGAAATATCTAGTGGCATAGCTTCGTAATCCTCTGTTACATTTTCGGGCAGTACGTGTGTTCCACATTTGTGACAATAGGTATGACCATCTGAATAAAGACTACCATTGTTGTCTGATGCACAAACATCACATGGTATATGCTTTACCCACTCACTATTTTCATGGTCACTATCTTTCTTCGTTGAGTATCCTGTATGTAGCAATTGTTTCTCCATTACGTTTAGCTACAAAACCGTCGATAGTTTCTTCAATATCATATCCCATCTGGGATGTAAATATTTTTCTATCGCCTAGTAGTTTCCAGATATCTTCTTCGTAATTAGAATCCTCCACTTCTACTTCTGTATGTTTTGTTTTAACTACCACTTTCCACATCCTTTAACACTCCTCTTCTTCTTGATAAGAAAAGATATCTTTTACAAAGTCTTCGTCAAAAGACATGAACTCTTCTGTTTCGTCTGAAGCAAATCTTTTAGATTCTTTTTTAGAATAACCTTCTTCAAGATACTGTTGATATAGTTCTTTAAAAATTGTTTTTCTATCTTTTTGCCATAAGTTTTTCATAGTATTTTATTATTATTATTCTTTTTTGTGAGGGTTTGGTATTTCATAATCACATTGTAAGCATACAAGATACTCCCATTCCATATGACCGACAAGATGTTTTTCATTACATTCTGTGCATACTATAAGTTCTCTTGTGTCTTCTCCTTCGATAGGACCAAATATCAAAGAACTCATATCGGGCATTTCAAAGTCTTCTTCTGAGAGAGCTTCCATTAAGTTATAATATTCTTCTACTTGTTTAGGATCAGAAGGAGAGTAACCTAACTCTAGCATTTCTATATTACAAAATCTTTCGTAAGTTATTTTACCTTTTTCAAGATTATTACGTGCGTGATCTGCAAAAGATATTATTTTGTCAGTAGAAGATACTGGAACGAAGATGCTCACCGACCTTGACCTCTATACCTTTTAAAAGAACGACGCTTTTGTTTGTTCTTTGGTCTACTGTTTACGGACTGACCAATCCCAGTACGCATATGTTGTTTAATCCAAGCAGGTTTGCTTGTTCCTGATGGTTTTTTAATTGCCACTTGTAAGCTCCTTCCATGAAATAGGATAGATAGAAGAACAAATACTGTCCCACATCTTTGCTAAGTCTTGTATCTCTTTCTGGGCATGATTGTCAATCCTTAATTTATAAGCTCTAGCAAACGCTGAAAGAGAACCAGTAACATAATAACTCGTATACATAGACTGAGGCAAGCACATTCTTGCTTGCTCTGGGGCTACGTCTGATTTTAATAGATAATCATACATTTCTTTAGCTTTAAGTAAGAATTGATCGTATTTTTCTTTAGTTAATCCCTGAGAAGCTATACCTTCTTCAGAAGAACCTTGCTTAACATTTTCTGCTTTCTTACGCCATACATCAGGGTGGTAGAATGTTGGATCACTATCAATATACCTTCGTGACTCTTCATTATAACTAAAACCTATAGTATGTTTAAACCTCTGTCTAGCTACAAATATTGGAACTTCTTCCCGAAATGTAATTGTACAATGAGTGAAAGGCGTAAAGTGATCATGTTTCGCTAAATATTTTATAAGTTTCTTATCAGCTAAACACAAGTCCTTTTCTGTACTAGCCCAAGTCGTATCATAAATATATTCGCTTTCTTTACTAAAAGAAACTCTTGCTGCATTGACAACTGAGAGATCGTCACCCATAGAACTTATAAGTTCACATTTCATAATTTCTTATATCCCATATCTGTAGTGTAATAAACGGATCGTATTCCAAATTCTGCTATACACCTACGACAACCTATACAAGGTTTAGCCATAGTCGCTTTGTATATTTTATTATGATCCTCTTTCTTAACCCTTACAACTACTAAAGTTGCTTTCTGTAAGTCATCCACAGATAGTTTACGTAATGCACTCTTAATAGCTGAAACCTCTGCATGTAGATGTATGGCATGTGCTGTGCTACCAAATCTAGCTTGGAAAGGATCAGTCTTATAACTATTTATTCCCGTACTTACTAACATATTTTTATGAATTATACCAGCAGCTAATCTAAAACATCTTACAGGTTCTTCAATACTTTTAGCTACACTAATAAGATGTTTAAAGTGTTTATCAATATTCATTATATAACTTACTTATAAAACTTATGAAGTCCTGCTCTACCTAGATACTTTTTATGTTTAGACCAAGAAGGATTAACGTAAATTGCATGATAATATAATGCTTCACCAAGAAACTCTATACTAACATCTTCAAGAACTAAGTAAGCTATTTCTACAGCTTTTTCATAAGCTAATCCATTATAAAACGTCTCTTCTTTACCATCACAGTAGTAAGAAAATTGACATTTGTGTTTAATTATTTTACCACTTTTTGTTTTATTAGCCTGATGTACTACACCACAAAATGTGTTAGGGAACTTAGAAGATTTAACACGATTGTAAATAACATTACCTACAGCAATCTGTGCAATAAAGCTTTCTGATCGTGCTTCAAAGTAGAGAGCTTCAGAAAGACAGCTTACTTCTTCTTCTAGATTTTGAGCAAAAACTGTTAGTGTAAAGAAAATACTAATGATAAAAGCTACAATAAAACCAAGCAAAAGCATTGCAAGATGTTTCATTTTTATCTCCTCATAATTAAGGGGCGGTAGAACATTGAAGTATGACCGTTTGTTCTACCACCCCTCCTTTCTATCTTTAATGGATTGTTACGCTATCATTTGAAATGTCTTGGTAATCTTCATCAGCCGCATACATTTCGCCTTGCCTCACCCATTCGACGTGACCATTAAGAAAATTATTTATATCTTCAACATCTACGTCTTCTAAAGATTCACAACCAATAAGAGAAAGTAAATAGTCTTCCATATATGGCGGAATATCTGAGTGAGTTTTATATTTATAGCGCATGAGAAACTCTCCTATAAAGGGTTAAAAGTTACGCAGTGACATGCTCCACAAAGTCTTTCCACGTAGGAGAAGAAAGCCATTTGGTGACTTGTTCACTACGTTTGTACAGCGTACCACCATCTCCAGCCTTTGTCAAATCAAACCGACCATCGTTGTCGTGAGACGCATAGTGGGTCATAGCTGATTGTACAGAGAAGAGATTGTCTCCGCGTTCTCTAACTTCATCCATCCACTGAGAGAACAGACGATCAGCTAGACCACCATCACGTTTCTTTTCTTCACGCTTGGTCTTGGTAAGCTTATCAAACAACTGCTGTACCTTCAATGACGATCCTACCTTAGTGTCAGCATACCTCTGATACATCTTTACAGATTCTTGATGACGATCCATTGAGTATGCAAACGCCTGAATAAATCCATCGGTAGAAAAGTGGCTACTGTGACGCTTACGAGTAACATCGTATACCCCATTTACCATGCCATTAGTACAGAAGAAGTCGATAACACCTGACCAGAAGGTAACGCTACCCTTACCATCAAAGCTGTTCTTCATTACAAAACGCAGACCAAGATTAGTCTTATGTCCTGATGATGTCTCAATCTCTGACTTAATAGAAGGAAAGATATACTCTGCATAGCATTGTAGACCATTAGCAGCGATGGTATCTTTGATCTGTACATCTTCCAGAACAAGAGGATCAAAGAAGTTAACCATCTGACGCTGTAGTGGCTCAAGAATTTCTTTGTTCTCTACTACACGGTACTTATCATTAACAACATCAAGATAAGTTCTATCATTATTATAACCATTTGTACGCATAAGCATCTTTTTATTAGGTGCTTTGTCTCCACTATGTAAACCGTACACAGGTTGAGTAGAGACGTTAAAGAAAATTTCACGATCAGTAGTATTAAGCAGGTTTTCCATTTTCACTTCTCTCTTGTTTAATTTAATTAGACCCAGACCAAGACCCAGACCTAGACCCAGACATAGACCCAGACCAAGATTCAGACCCAGACCAAGACCTAGACCCAGACCTAGACCCAGACCAAGACCTAGACCCAGACCAATACCAAGACCTAGACCCAGACATAGACCCAGACCAAGATTCAGACCCAGACCAAGACCTA
>Ga0209425_10000790_pt1 | contig 37755 bp, 37 predicted proteins | sample COG_05_FD_184749 | JGI IMG/M metagenome (GOLD analysis project Ga0209425, IMG submission 184749) | Pelagic Microbial community sample from North Sea - COGITO 998_met_05 (SPAdes) (version 2) | ecosystem: Environmental > Aquatic > Marine > Neritic zone/Coastal water | place: Helgoland, sampling...
TTCCATATCTTAAGACAAAGTACCATCGGCGCTGAAGGACTTAACTTCCGAGTTCGGAATGGGATCGGGTGTGGCCCCTTCGCAATAATTACCAGGCAAATTCTTATATTATTTTTGAAAAAGGATGTAAATAGCTAAGAAATTAGGCTTTTACGGTAATAATGGTGGGCGTGATAAGAATTGAACTTATAACCTCTTCGATGTCAACGAAGCGTTCTACCACTGAACTACACGCCCAAAGTTACTTAAAACCATATTTTTTAAGAGAATTTAAAGATATCATAAATACTGAGTAAAGATTTTGAAAAAAATTTAAGCTATTATATTTTTTATTTAAAGACCAAAGATAAATTAAATTTTTTAATTTATTACCTGATCTGGATTTAATTAAAATTCTATAGGAGGCTAAAGATTCGCCTAATTTGTAGGCATTTAATCCGGAGCGTAAAATTTGACATTTAAACACATAATCTTCCATTAGATCTAATTTTTTAAATTTTAAAAATTTAACAATAGATCTTTCTATAATCATAGTAGACGAATTAATAGAGGAATTATTTATAAATTTTTTGAAATTAAATTCTTTAGATAAATTAGTGGGGTCAACATATTTTTTTATATTATTGTTTTGGAAAAAAGGCTGAAAGTCTGTGAATGTAAACTTAAATTTATTTTTTTCCATAAAATTAATTTGTTTTGAAAGCTTGTCTTTCTTCCAAAAATCATCTGAGTCTAAAAATGATATATATTTAGCATTTGAAATACGCATCCCAAAGTTTCTACAAAAAGCAGGCCCCTTATTTTTATTTAGACTAATGATATTGATTTTATTTAAATGATCATATTTTTTTAATAAATCTAATGATTTGTCACTAGAACAATCATCAATTAAATAAATTTTCCAATCTGGATAAATTTGGTTTACTACAGAGTCAATACATTCAAGTAAATATTTTTCTTTATTGTAATTAGGTATTATAACATCAACTAGATTAGCCATAATTAATTTACTACAAAAAAAGATATTCTTTTTAAAATTTGCTTTGGAAGAAACAAAATTATAAGAAATTTTATTTTTTTCATTAAGGATAATTTTCCTACAAAAATTTTTTTCAATGATTGAAAAATATTTTTTTCTAAACAATTAACCATAATTGTTAAATAATAAAACCTATTCTTTATGCTTACTAAATATTTATTGTTTTTTAAATTATTGCCAAATAATCCTTTATTTGCATTTTTGTACCAGTTCATAAGTTCTTTAATTTCAACTCTTCTAAAGTTTTGAGAATAGTTTTCCCCATGAATTCTATAAACTGCCAAAGGTTCTTGAATTGACATAAAAATATTATTTACAGATAACCTTATACATAAATCAAAATCACCAATGATTTTATAATTCTTATTAAAAATAAATTTAAGTTTATCTAAAGCTTTTCTCTTAATAATTAATGTTGGCAGTGGTATACAATATTCTCTTAAAAGATTGTCGGATATTTTTCCACTTGGAAGAAGCTGTTTATAATATTTTTTTTTTTTAAAGATATGATAATCGTTCTTTAAAATACAATTTCCATACACGACATTTGTTTTTTTATTTATTTTAAATGCTGCAATTTGTTTTTTTAATTTATCTTTAAACCAAAAATCATCTACATCTAAAAAAGAGATAAATTCTCCTTTGGATTTCTTAATTGCTAAGTTTCTAGCCTTATATAAATTTGAAAATTTTTTCGCACAATAGTATTTAATTCTTTTGTCAGTATAATTTTGAATAATCTTTTTGCTCAAATCAGTAGAGAGATTATCCCAAAAAATTATCTCCCAATTAGTGTAGCTTTGATTTAATACACTTTCCACACATTCTTTAAGATATTTTTGACCATTAAAACAATTAATAATGATACTAATTAAAGGATTATTTTTTTTTAAATTATTTTTCATATGACTTAATAGTTTTATTTAATCCGTCTATAAAAGATATTTTAGGAGACCAATTAATTAATGTATTTGCTTTTTTTATACTAGGATAAATCTTTAAAGTTTCATCTTTTCTCATTTTAATTTGACCTAAATTAGGTTTTCCTTTTTTTATAATCTTAAAAATCTTCATAATAACATCTCTAATTTTTCTAGGTTGTCCTGTTCCAATATTTATAATTTTACCTTTAGATTTTTTAATCAATAATGAATTAATAATTGCCCTTATAACATCATCAATATAAATGAAATCTCTTAACTGTTTTCCCTCTGTAGTATCAAAATTAATATTCTCTAAAAAACTAGTAATCGCTTGTGGTATAATTCTATTAGCATCTTGCTTGGGTCCGTATGCTTGATACAGTCTTAAAATAACTACAGGAAAATCCTTTTTTTTTAACATTTGAAGTAGATATTTTGTAGATAAAAGTTTTGCTTTGCCATAAATTGACAAAGGTTTACATATAGTCTTCTCAGTGTGAGGAGATTTTGCATTACCATATTCACTGCTACTTCCAATTTGAACAAATTTTTTTGGAGGGTTATCAATAAATAATTCTACTAAATTTTTACAACCATAGTAGTGACTTTTAAGTGTTCTTGAATAATCAGAGTGATTAACATATCCACCGAGATTGACTATGTAATCAAATTGTATCTTGATTTTTTTTCTTAGATCTTTTTTTTTTGTAATGTCGCAAATTATATATATTACTTTAGATAAAAATCTTTTTTTTGAGGGCTTTTTAGTAGAAATGCTGTATACCTTCCAACCTTTTTTGATAGCACGATTGGCTAAGTGATATCCTATGAAACCAGTACCACCAACTATCAAGATTTTTATCATTTTGTATTAATTAAAAAGAGTCTATTTCCACTTAAATAAAACTTTAAACATCCAAGACTCAGATTTATTGAGCATAAATTCTTCTATCAATAAATCTCTTTCTTTAAACTGATGTATTAAATGTTTAATCTCTAAAATTTTTTTTGGAACTATTTTTTTTATTATTTTGCCTATATCCAAAAATTTTTTATTATTTTTAGATAAAACTTTTTTTTTACTCTGCGACATAAATATATATGCTTGATCCAAGGAGTAAGAGGAATAACTAATATTTTTAACTTCTATATCAAATTTTCTTGCTATAAAAGAAAAACTTTTTTTTGTAAAAAAAATAAGACCAGGAGTATCATATGGTCTTTGGAAAAACTTATCTTTAAATTCATTGTTGGGTAAATCTAAAAATACGAAAGTATTTTTATTTGAAATCTTCCTAAATGACTCAAATATGTTTAAGTTGGTAAGTTGCTGAATCACTCGCGTGGAAATTATTAAATCAAATTTTTTATCAATTTCTTTAAAATTTGAATAGAGTTTATAGTTCCTGCTATTTAAAATATTGCTACTTGTTTTACTTAATTCAATGGAATGAAGATTTATGTGATTAAATTTTTTTTTAATCAAATATCCTAAATTTCCGTTTCCAGCTCCATAATCAAAAATATCTTTGATTTTTTCAAAATTTATAAAAGACGAAAGATAGCTAAAATAACTTAAATTTCTGTCTGATAAATATTCTAAATGCAAATTACTTCCTATTTCATGATGTCGACCACCTGATCTATATATGCTTTGATAATAATTATTTAATTTTTTTCTTTCTGGCATCGGGTTAGTAAAAGCGAAATCACAATTATTACAGTGATATATTTTTAAATCTCCCAGATGGTTTTGATCGCTTTTTAAATTAAATCTATAATTATCTAAAAACTCAATCTTTCCGCTACAAATTATACATTTCATAAATATTAAATCCAGGGTGCATTATTATGCTTGATCAAATCTTCTAAAAAAATTTTATCTCGAGTTGTGTCCATACATTGCCAAAATCCATCGTGTTTATATGCTGCTAATTGCCTATCACTAACTAACTTTTCCATAGGCTCTCTCTCTAAGAAAGTTGTATCATCTTTAATGTAATCTAAAAATTTTGGTTCTATTACAAAAAAACCACCATTAATCCAGCCTACATCTAATTTTGATTTCTCTTTAAAGTCTATTACATCTTCACCTTTGAACTTTAAATATCCAAACCTTGCGGGCGGTCGTACCGCTGTTACTGTAACTAGCTTTTTATTCTTACTATGAAAATTTAGTAGTTTTTTTAAATCTACATTTGAAAGACCATCACCATAAGTCAACATAAAAGTATTATTGCCAATTTCATCTTTTATGCGTTTTAACCTACCCCCTGTCATTGTATCCTGACCAGTATCAATTAGATTAATCATTACATTTTTTTTTTTTAATTTTTTAAAATGTTCTCTTACTATTTCTCCTTTGTATCCAAGTGCTATAATAAAATCCCTGAAATCATGCTTGGAATAAATATCAATTAAATGTTCTAGTATTGGTTTATTGCCTAATTTAACCATAGGCTTAGGTACAGAGTTAGTATATTCAGCCATACGAGTTCCTAGGCCACCTGCTAAAATAACAACTTTCATTTTTTTATAAAAAATATTATTTGATTTTTTGTCACATCACTCATATTTTTTTTCTGAAAATATGATTTGTACCAATCTATTGTAAGTTTAATAGTTTCATTTAAATTTAACCGAGGCTGCCAATAAAGTTCCTTTTTTGCTTTTTGAATATTTAAACTTAGTAATTGAGACTCATAAAATTTTTTGTTTTTTTTTATTATTATTTTATTTTTATGATTACCCCAGCTTTTTAATATCAGTTTAGTAATTTTTTTAACATTTTTGCAGTTTCTTGTATGAGGTCCAAAATTCCAACATGGCTTAGTTTTTGAATCAAGTTTTTTATTTAACAATTCTTGACCTAATTTCAAATATCCAGATAAAGGTTCAAGTACATGCTGCCAAGGTCTTGTTGCATTGGGATTTCTAATTAAAATATTTTTTTTTGAAACTAAACCACGAATAATATCAGGAACGATTCTATCTTTTTTAAAATCACCCCCTCCTATTACATTTCCTGCTCTTGCACTGGCTGCTGATAGATATTTTTTTTTATTGTAACTTTTAAAATAAGAGTGAAAAATGATTTCGGCACTAGCTTTTGAAGATGAATAATTATCTAAACCACCTAAAATATCATTTTCTTTATAACTTGTTTTTTTATCTACATTTAAATAGCATTTATCAGAGGTTATAAAAACCAATCCTTTTACTTTATTTCTTCTAACAGACTCTAATATATTTGCACTACCAAGAATATTTGTTTGAAACGTTTTAATAGGTTCTTTAAAGCTTAACGAGACTATCGATTGAGCAGCTAAGTGAAAAATAATATCAGGTTTATTCTTTTTTATAATATTATCTATTTTTTTTAAATTCGTTATATTAAAATAATATTGTTTAATTTTTTTATCTAGATCTAAAGATTTAAAAGCAATGGAGTCTTTTTCAGTTCTTAAGCCCACTCCAGAAACTTTGGCACCTAATTGGGTTAACCAAAAACATAGCCAGGCACCTTTAAAACCTGTGGATCCTGTCACTAAAACTTTTAGGTTTTTATATTTTTTTAAAAATAAATTTTTATTTTTCAATTTATTATTTAATTTGGTGGATACTCAGTTTTTCCAATAACCAAATCTACCAATGATAATAATAAGATTTGATGAACGTTTTCTATATGATTGTAAGCTTTGCTATCAACCCAAAAATTTATATCACCAAGTTTTCGAAGATTGTTATTTTTATCATTTCCTGTAAAAGTTATTATCTTGTTTATTTTTTTCTTTTTTGCTTGTTTGGCGGCATTAGTCATGTTTGGTGAATTGCCACCAGCAGAAATTAAAATCAATGAATCACCTTCGTCTCCATAAAATTCTACGGCCTTTTCTACCCATTTTTCGTAACCAAAATCATTAGCAAAACATGTTAATAGATCTGACTCATTGTAATTAGTGCATCTTATTCCTGCGTTTTTAGTTAAATCAACGCTGAAATGGCTTGATATTGCTGCACTTCCACCATTTCCAAATATCATAGTTTTTTTTTTATTTTTATGGGTTTGAATTAATATTTTTTTCACTAATATAAGATCATCAAAATAACTCTCGTTACTTATGAGTTCTTTTAAGCTCTTGAAATAAGTTTTTAAAAATTTTGAGTCTGACATAATTATAATATGTTTTTAGAACTTCGTAACAGAATTTCTTTGATGTTTCACCTTAAAAAATTAGCTATATTTTTGTGTGTAATAGGATAAAAATATTCATTTAACAGTTTTCTTTTTTCTGCAATATTTTGAATTATATATTTTTTTTTATTTGAAATGATTTTTTTAATATTTTTTTCAAGATCAAATTGATCATTATTAAAAAACCAAGAATTTGCAGGAAAAGTTTCATAATTTTTAATCGGTAAAAATCCGCCAGAACGTCTTGTAATAAGGACGGGTACACCAAAAACAAGAGACTCAAAACAAGCCGTGCTAGATCTTGAAATAAGTATATCTGTGTCCTTCATTTCCTCATAAAAGCTTTTTATTGAAAAATTGTATTTAATTTTTTTCGATACGATTTTAGAAAAGAACGATTTTTTAGAAATTATATGTGGCCTTAAAAATACGTTAACTTCTTTAGACTCTAAAATTTTACATTGATTAACTAGACTCATCATTTCAATATTATCTTTATGAAATCCAGTAAAATTGATCAAAATTTTTATATTATCATTTTTATTATAGTTTTTTATTTTTTTAAAATTATCCTCATCAAATAATTTTGAGCTTCTAAAAGCAGGCGCTAAGTAAAATTTTATATTTTTTTTTATTTTTTTAAATTTTTCTAAATATTTTGAACTGATTAAACATATTTGATTTGGTGTTATATTTTTAGAAATTTCAATGTCAGATGGAATAAAATTTTTATTAGACTCAAAAATACTATTTAAGCCCACATAACCTTTAGAAACTACATCTGGGTAAAATATATTTTTTCCATAATTAAAGCCTTTATCGATTATTTGATTTTCATACCAGTCTATAACTAATGATATATCAATTTCGTTTTGTTTCATTCTTTTAAAGCAATGAAAATTTATTAATGATTTCAGTGTAGATTGATTAAATTTATGATTTTCAAGTTCTGATTTTATGAAATAATCAATCTTTAAAGACCGAAAATTTAAATTTGATAAATTTATACTTTTTATTCTTTTATGAAAAGTTAAACACTGTATATAGTCTTCTAATTTTAAAAAATCACTTTGTAAAAATAAATTAATTTTTTTTTCAGCTTGATAAATATATTTTTTTTTTAACGATCTTTGAAAAATTGTTGGTAAATAGATTATGTTGTATTTTTCTTTATCAATCTTTTCTAAAAAATTACCATAATATCTATTTTCAAAAATACCATTTGAAAACATTTTTGGAACAAAGAATATATCGATTAAAATTATTTTTTTTAAGTTCTTTATTTTTTTACTTCTTTCAATATCTTTGTTTATCCAAAGTTGAAAAACATAATATATATTTTTTATTAAATTAAAGGTATTTTTTAAAAAAATATTTTTTTCTTTAGAACTTATTATTTCAATATTTTTAATTTTTTGTATTAAGATTTTTTTTTGTGCTTCATTTTTTGTAATAATTTTTGTTAACAAATTTTTAGCGTGAAGTCTTAAACACAATTCTATTATACATAAATTATAATAGATCTCATTTTCATCATTATTTCTACTCGCAATATTACTGAAAAAAAAATCTTTATTGTTTTTGTTTTTTTCATATAATTCTCTTTGTAAAATTTGAAACTCATTTTCTAATTCGTGATAAATTATATCAATCTGTTTTTTTTGATCACTTGTCAAATTGTTAAAATTTAAGATCATCCTAATCTATTAAGTTTTGAAATAATTTTTTGATATTCTTTTTTGATTTGTCTAAAAAGATATAATTGTCAAAATTAATTTGTGAACTATTTTTTATTGTTTCAATACAATTTTTTAAATTTTCGAAATTATTAATGTAATAAACTGATTGGTTCTTTTTGATTGGATCCAACTCACTTTTACAATGTTTATACCGTCTTTTTGTGTCAAATAAAATAACAGGTATTTCGCTATTAAGAGAATCCTCTATTGTTGTAGAACTAAAACTTAAAGTTACCGTAGCATTTTTTAGACTATTCTCTATTTTGCCTATGGTAAAATTCAACATATTAAATTTCTTTTTTAATAGATGCAGGCTATTTTTTGCTCCTGGATGAAGATGTATATAAAATTTATAATTATTTTTATGCGCAAAATTTTCTAGATCTTTTAATTTGTTAAAAAACTCATGATACATTTCCAATCCAAATAGTTGCATTGCAGAAAATGGTTTACTTGTAACAGCATATAAACATTTTGTTTCTTTTTTTTTTGGAATCGTTTTTTTTTCAGCAAAAATTAAATTTCCAGTTATTAATGGTTTACCTTTTAACTCATGCGATTTTAGCGCGTCTAAAGTTATTTTTGATTGAATGGCGTAATAGTTGGCTTGACCCGAAAAAACTCCCTCAGCTATAGTTTTTTTGTAAATTTGATCTATTTCATCGAATCCAGCAGAAATTGTCCCATGACTTATCATTAAACTTTTTATTTTTTTTTTTCTTGCACTCTCTACTAACATGCTTCCGATATCTCTATTAGTGTTTGTAATGACTAATTGAATATTTGACACTTCAAAATATTTTTTTATTGCTTCATATTTTTTTTCTAAGTTAGATAAATATTGAACAGATTTATCTATTTGAGATTGAATAAGTTGGCTTATATCAAACTGATTAAATTTAAATGAAAACTTGAGGTCATAACAATTTATTAATTTATATTTACCAATTTTTTTAAACTCAATTATTTCTACTCCTAGCAATTTAAATATTATTTTTTTTAAAAATGAAATTCCTTCGTTAAAAAAAGAGACGCTATGACCATTTCTTAATAAATAAAAAATTATTCTTTTAAAATTATATGAAGAATTGCTTAATAAAATTTTTTTTTTTTTATTCTTATTGGTGCCAATGATGTCATAATAAAAACCATAATTGAAATTTTTTTTTTTATTTTCACGGGTCTTTAAAATCTCAACACTATCGTCGCTAAATAGCTTAAGAAATATATTTTCAATATTTGAAAAATTATTCCCAGGATATATAAGCATTACATCATATTCTGGAGCGGAATATTCATTCGTTAAAAAAATTTTAGATATTTTAAATTTTTTTTTTATATTTCTTACTAATTCTATAAGAAAAACAATTTGGTTATATCTGAACCTAATTAAACTTATTAGCTCATTTTTAATAAAATAAAAATTAATTTTACTGAAATCAATTTTTTTTATCGACTCTGAGCACTCTAAACTCGCTTTTCTATAAAAATTTTTATCAATATAGTTTTCAGGGTCTAAATAGTTGATTTTTTCTAAATCACAATGAACTTGAGTTTCGAGACTCAGGGGGACAATTACTGGTAGAAACCCTAACCTTTTTTTTATTAAATTGATTTCTAGAACTGATTGTACAAAACAAATTTTCATTTGTTAAATTTATATTCTTTTACTAGTTCAATTAAGCCATCCTGAAGTAAAATAGATGGTTTGATATTCAAAATTTCATTTTTTTTTGGTTTTATAGTAAATGGATTTTTATCATAATGTCCCATTAAGGGTTTTCTTTTAAAAATAACTTTTTTCTTACTCTTCAAAATTTTTTTTATTATTTTAATTAAATTAATTATTTTGATATTTTTTTGCCCAGTAATTAAAACACTTTTGTTTTCAAATTTTTTTTTTAGAATGTTGATAGAGGCTATGGCTGCATCTTTGGCATGGATAAACTTTCTTACTGCTTTGTTAGTACCTCCATATGTAATATTTTTTTCCCTTAAAAGAGATTGTATTATCTTACTGATGCCATTTCTAGTATCTGCGCCTTTTCCGTAAATTGATCCAAATCTTAATATAGTATAAGGTAATCCGAATGCTCTACTGTATTCATCTATAAACAACTCTGCAGACTGTTTACTTGCTTTATAAAAACCTCCTTGTTGGCTAAAAACGTAAATTGAACTCGCAAAAATAAATCTTCTTGTTTTATGCTTAACACACCCCTCTAGAATATTTAAAGTTCCAAGTAGATTTACTTTAGATGTTTTAATTGGATTTTTCATCGCATCGCCAATATCTGAAATGCCAGCAAAGTTATAAACTATGGAATGTCCTTTAATAGCATTAATAACCTTGCTCTTATTTTCAATGTCGCCTTTGATATATTTTATTTTTTGTGATTTTTTTTTTTCTAAAGTACTATCAAAAACAGTTACTTTAAATTTTCTAGAAATTAATTCTTGAATAATGTACCTACCTAAAAAACCACCACCGCCAAATACTATTGCTTTCATTTTGTTTACTTCTTCAAGTATGTTTTTAAGATTTTAAAATCTTCTTCAGTATCTAAATCTAAAGACTCTTTTTTTGAGACTTCATAAAAAAAAGGTTTTTTACCTATTCTGCACTTGTATTTTTTAAGTGCATTGCTTTTAATACCATAAAGACCAGTAGTTTCCATAGTGATAGGTTTTGCATCTTGGCTTCTTGGGAGTACTTTAGGTAAATAGTTTATTGGTTTTTTTTGAAACCAAAACCAAGAATAAATATTATGACAGGTAAAAATAGAGTCGTATTTTTTTCTAGTTCTTAATAGTTTTATACATTTGTTTATAGTATGAACTGATAATAAAGGTGCTGTTATAAATAATTGAAAATACAAATCTGCGTTAATAAGTTTAGAGTGATAATTTAAAAGATCATTTCCATTTGCGTTATCTTGGGCTAATCGTCTTTTTCGTTTGATTACTTTTATTCTATTTTTTTCACAATATCTTGCTATCTCTTTGCTATCGGTATCAACATAAATGCAATCAAATTTACACTTTTTTATCTTTTCTAAAAAAAATTTAAAAAGTGGTTTATTATGTGATATTTTTTTGAAGTTTTTTCTTTTTACTCTTGTTGACTTAGATTTAATAGGGATAATTGCTATAACTTTCATAACTTCCTTTGATCCACGATTTCCTGAATGCCTTTAAATAAATCATAATCTAATTTTGTATTACTTAATTTTTTCATTACATTGATATTAGCAATATTATGCATTGGATCTCCAGGAGTGCCTTTACGCTTTTTTATTATTATTTTTTTTTTTACAATTCTTTGAATAGTCTCAATAAGGGACTTTATTGTATGATATGTTGAAGAACTTATATTTATTATTTTTTTATTATTATTTTTAATTATAATATCTAGCATAATTTTAACAGCATCTTTCATATAAATAAGACTACGTGTTCTTTTTAAAGGTCCTTTAATTATAATTTTATTATTTTTTTTTAATTGACTTAAAATTACGTTTACAATGCCTTGATAATCATTTTGTTTATGTCCTGCTCCGTATGTTGCAAAAAGTCTGAATATCAACCAATTTAATTTATAGATTTTTGAATAACTTTGAATAAATTTTTCTATAGCTAATTTGTTAATCCCATAAATTGTTTCAGGATTTAGTTGATCTGTCTCTTTGATCCTTTTTTTTTTATCTCTATTACCATAAACCGCTGAAGAACTTAAAAAGACAAATTTGCAATTATTTTTTATGCACCAATCAATTATTTTTACAGAACCAATATAATTTATTTCTATATTTTTTAATGGAAAATTAAATGACAAACCTCCTGGATGAGATGCACAATGAATTATAACATTTGGTTTATATTTCTTTAATAAAATATAAAATTTTTTTTTAAGAATATCAAAATTTAAGTCTGTACCTTTAAAATTTATTTTTTTTTGTTTTAATTGATTGCAAAATTCTTTGCCAATTAAACCATTAGATCCAGTAACTAAAATTTTTATTTTATTTTTCTTCAAAAGGAATAGGTGCTGAAAAAGTAATTTTTTTTGTTTTTTTTTGTTTTAAAAATTTGTTTTCAAACCATTTTAATCTTCTTTTAGCTTCAAGATATTCGATTTTGGATCTTTTTAAATTAAATTTTACAGCATTGTTTTGTACACTTTTAGGTAAGTTTGAAAAAGTGTTCAATTGAGACAAGATAATTGATCTACTATTTGGAGATGCATTATGTGAAGATCCATGAACAATAGATGAATGAAAAAAGAGGATATCTCCTGGCTCAACATGAATGTCTACCAGTTCATGTTTTTTATATAAAAAATCTAATTTTTTTTGATTAATCATGAATTTACAGAGTCCATTGATATTAATGAAAGGTTCGTGTCTAATAAATCCCAATTTATGTGATCCCGAAAACAATTTAAGTCCAGCGTTACTTTGATTGTGAGGCTCTAGAGCAATCATACAGCTTAACATTTTATCTGATTTATAACCTCTGTCTTTCCAGTAGACTTGGTCTTGATGATAATATTCTGCAGTTCCACACCATCTATCTTTAAAATTTACTTTACTGTGCCATATATAGACATCTTCTTTCATTAATTGTGATGCTAACTTCAACATAATTTTGTTTGCTGAAAGACTATATACTGGAGATAATGATTCATTTAAAACCGAGTAAACTGCAATAGGAACACCGGGCTCTGTCTCAGTCCAGCTTTTTGTAATAGCTTTTGAATTTTTTGATTTAAGCCACTTATTTGCTAATGAAATTTTCTTTTTATTAAAAAAAGATTTTATAATTAAGTATCCCTTTTTTTTAAAAAAATCTATTTGCTTTTTACTTATTTTTTTTAACATTTATAAAGAATTTAATATATCAGAGAATTTTCTCAGTTTAAATTTTGTTTTAAGCTTATTATTATAGCCATATTTTGCATATATAAATTTTGTTTTAGCTCTTTTTGAAGCTAGTAAGTCATTTAAAGTGTCTCCAACGTATAAAGAATGTATTGATTTTATTTTTAACTTCCTGAATGCAAGATTCAGAAGGTCAGGCCTAGGTTTTGATTTATATTTTGGTGTAGGTGAACAAATAATATCAAAATCAACAAGAGGAAAAAATTTTTTTAAAAAAAAAACAGTATTTTTTTTTTTTTTTGAAGTGACTATGCCTAATTTAAACCTTTTTTGAAGATCTATTAGTGTTTTATTTACTGTTTTATATACTCTAATCTTATTCCTATATTTAAGACTATTTTTAAAGTATTCTTTTTCAATTTTGGATATATTTTTTTTTATTCCCATATCTAATAAAATATTTTCAAAAGATGTTCCTATTCTTTTAAAGTATTCTGAAAACGGTTTTTTTACATAATTATCGCTTTTGAGCTTATCCCATGACATTTTCATATTTAGTTTGCTATCTATAAGAACGCCATCAACATCAAGTAAAATCAATTTGATCTCTTTTAATTTCATTAATATTTTCTTCTTAGTTTATCAAAAGGCATAAGTTTTTTGCTTTTTAAATAATCTTTTTTAATATCCACTGAAAAGATATCTTTATTTATTTTAAATGTTCCAATTTTCATTTCATTTTCTAAAGCTCTCATAAGTTCAATTCCCTCTACTTTTTCAATTGGTGATTCCTTCAATGAAGAAAATAGTTCGAGTGCTTTTTTATTAAAAGAAATTATAGACATGTGTTTTAAATAAAACTTAGGCTTTACTTTATAAGGGTATGGAATGATTGATCTGCTAAAATATATAACTCTTTTTTTTTTATCTGCAATCAACTTAACTACGTCTTTTAATTTCGCATCTTTTTCTTTTATTGGTGAAGAGGGAACAACAATATCAAAATTATTAGACAAATGAAAATTTATTAGTTTTGAAATATTTGATGGATCAACAAATGGAAAATCTCCTTGTATATCTATCGCAATATCGTATTTATTTTTTTTTGAAATCTCGGCAATACGATCTGTGCCAGTTTTATGTGAGGATTTAGTAAGCAAACACTTACCGCCATGTTTTAAAACTAATTTTTTTATTTTTTTTGAGTCAGTGCAAACTATAACTTCATTCAAATCTTTGCATAGTTGTACACGCTTCAAAGTATGAATTATAAGTGGAAGTCCATCGATGTCTAGTAAGGCCTTCTTTTCAAGACGTTTAGAGTTTAGCCTACAAGGTATCAAGCCTATTATTTTTTTCATCTTTTTTTAATTTTTAATTTAATTTTGAATATAAATATCTTAAAACCATACGATCATTTTTTTGTGGTCTTGAGCCTTTATGAATTCCACCCTCATCAAAAATTATTGCTGACCCCGCTTTTGCACTATATCCAAATTCTTTTTTATTTGTATCCCTCTCAATAATCTCTGATTGTTTAGTGAAATTCTCAATTACTTCTGGGGTTTTGAAATAATTTTCAAAATATTTTCTGTTATTTAATACGATTTTTTTAAAATCTTTTAAGCTCCAATATGGTTGATAATCAATATGTTTTTCAAATATAGCTTTTCTAATAGCATATCCAATTTTATGTGAGCACGGTAAATAACTCATGCATCCATTATCTGGATCAACATCTGTGAGATAAATAAAAATTTTTAAAAAAAATTTATCTGGATGATTAAAAACAAGTACATCTTTCTTGCCTGCATAGGCTTGGTCGGTATGCCAAGGAAGTACGTCCTGCTTACTTTTTTTACTATAATATGCATCAATATAAGAAAGCTTACTTTTATTCTCAAAAAAATTATTTGCTAGAATATTAAGTTCTTTATTTTTATTTAGTTTTAATAGTTCATAACTATGAAAACAATTTACAAACTTAAATTTTAGAATTTTCGAAATGCAAGATATATAATTTACAGGAAAATAGCTGTTTGGTGTATTTTTTGGTGCAGAGTAATATTTTATAATTTGAGAAATTTTAAAAATTTCATTTTCATTGAGAAAATTATTAATTTTCATAATTCCATTATTTTTTATTTCTGATGTTAGAAGTCTTTTCATATTTTGCTTTAATTTCTATTCCATATTTGATTGTAAAGTGAAAGATTTTTTTCAGAAAACTCATTTTTTTCTAAGGTAAAACCTCTATGTTCTAAAAATTCTTTGATTTTTTTTTTTTTTGATTTAAATGACTCAGTTACTTCTATCAAGATACTTGACGTATCATCTAATATTTCAGAAAGTCCATTTAGTACTAAATATTCTATTCCATCTACGTCAATCTTTATATAATCTGGTTTATCAATATTAAATTTTTTTACAAAATCATTACCACTTATACCTAAAGTGTTGTATTTAAATACCGGGTTAAAAACATTGCCTTCTTCATCATAATTTTCTGAAAAAGATGATCTTGCTCCTCCAACCTCAATTTTTGACATGTTAAAACTAGAGATTTTTGTTTCACTAGTTAAGCTTAAAGGTATTATTATAATTTTATCTGATAAATTATTACAATAAATATTTTTTGATAAAACTTCCAAATTAAATACTGAAGGTTCAAATGCAAATGTTTTAGCTTTTTTTTGTCTTGAGGCAAAACAAGAATATAGTCCAATATTTGCTCCTACATCCCAGAAAACTGAATTTACTTTGAAATTTTCAATCCACCTTATTGTATCTGGTTCTTTTGTTAAGAATGTTTGGGTTCTCCAAAGATTAATTCTGTTCGGAACGTGAAAAAAATATTCATTATTCTTATAAAAAACTTTTTTTCTTTTTTTACCAATATTTAATTGTAATTTTTCAAGAAAATACCTGCCTATATTAAATAAAAATAGAATATTTACAAAAATATTTACAAAGTATTTGATAATTCTTTTAATCTCTTTTTTCATTGATATTAAATTTTTACCATAAATAAGGTGATATTACTGTTTTATTTTCGATAGAAAGGTTTTTTACATTTCCTATGAATTTTTTTTTTGTTTTTAAAATTGATTTAAGTTGAGATAAACTATTAACTCCAAATATTATTTTATTTATAAAATTATTTTGATTTATAAAATTGATCGCCAATTCTTTACTTGATAATTTTTTTTTTTTTAAAACCTCGTCTCTTTTTTTCCAATAATAATTAAATTTTTTAAATTTTTTGGGAAGAGCGCTTGTTTTACATAAAGCTAAACCTTGTAAAAATATAGATCTAGCTTGTATTTCAATACCTTTTTTTACTATGTAATCTAATTTATTTTTTTTTAATATTCTTTGATCAAAAAAACTTAAAGGTGTTTGAATTACATCAAACGGATATTTTTTGGCTAAATAGAAATCTTCAGGAGAATTTAAGGATAGTCCAATTTTCTTAATTTTACCTGTTTTTTTTATTTCATCTAAAGCTTTAAATATATAATTTTTTTCAGTTATTAAATCTTTAGGCTTGTGAATCAAAATTGTGTTTATACTATTTACTTTTAGATTTTTTAGAGTCTCTTTAAAAGAATGCAAATAAAAATACTTATTTTTCAATGCTTGTATTAGATTTGCTGGTAAAAGTTTTGTTGTTATCTGCCAATCACTTAGATTTAATTTACTAATTTTCTTAGAAACATCGCCATATCTAGGTGACGTGTCTAAAGAATAAATACCTAACTTTTCTGAATATTCAAAAATTTTTTTTAATTCATTCATATTTATTACATCCATTTTATTGACAACTCCATATGGCATTCCCATTTGGGCAGTACCTAATGAAAATTTATAAAAATCTAATTCTTTGTAATTTTTCTCCATTATGAAAAAATCTTTTTTTTTATTTTTTATTGAAAAACCTACATTTTTGTAACTATTGATAGCTTTAAGGTTTTGAAAATTTACTCCTAATTTGAATTTATTAGTTTGATAAATGTCATTGATCTTTTTAATTACCAGTTCCAAGGATTTTTTTCCTATTCCTTGATTTCTATATTTTTTTTCCCCTATTAATATTCCAATGAAACATTTTCTTTTTCTGTCATCTTCAAAGTTTATTTTAATATTTCCAATGTGATCTTGGTTTAAAAATATACCTAACAACAAGGTATCTTTTTTTAATTTATTTTCTAAATAATATTTTTTTAAATCCTCTAAAGTAAAAATGTTACTTTTTACTATAAATTTCTTTACTTCTTCATCTTTAAACCACTTTAAATAATTTAAATTTATGTTTTCAAATTTTAAATTTTTAATAATTAAATCTCTATATTGAATAAACATAACTAGCTATTTTTTATAATAAATTTAAAATTAAATTTTTTAATTTTTTATTCTTTTCATCAAAAATGTAGCCAATATTTCTTTTATTCAAATAATGATTCCATTCAATTGGTTTAATCTTAATTAAATTTAATATTTTTCTCTCAAGAAGATTTTGATCTTTTCCTTTGTACCAATATTTTCCAGGTGAATTAGGTAAATATTTTTTGCTAACTGATTTTAATTTTTCAAATAAAACAAACATTACTTTATGGTTTCTAGCTAACAATTCTTTTCCTAATGTTGACATAAAAGTAATTGAAATTTTTGAACATTCAGCTAATTGATAAGATGATAATGTTTCAATGCTAAATTTTCTTATATACTTATTTAGAAATTTTTTTTCATTTAAAACATTTACATTATCTTTTTTTTCTAATCTTTTGCTTGCAAGAGCTATACACACTTTTAGATTATACTTTCTTTGTAACCGATCTAGAGTTTTTAAAATAAAACCTTGATACTCTAATGAATTTCTTATCAAAAATTCTACTAATTTAAGGTTTTTTTTAATCTTGCCCTGTTGGTTTTTTAATTTATCAACTCTTAAATTATCTCTAAATTCGGATATAAACATTATATCATATTTTTTTTTCTTTATTTTTTTTGATGCAATTTCATTGTTTCTCACAGATCCAGAAATTATAAATTTTGTTTTTATAAAATTAAAAATATTTTTACTTTCTTTATCGTAAACAAAAAAATAATCACAAATTAAAGGGTATTTAATGTTTTTTAAATGATCTTTTAATCTCTCTTTTAAAATTGTCCCCCATTGTACACATTGATAAGCGATAGCTTTTTTTTTCGGAAAAAAATATTTAAATTTAAATATATTTAAATTAATCTCATTCCCTAAAGCCACTTTTGGTGAAATTGCTTTTATTGTTTCGTAAAAATAAATTTCCTTTAAATTGGTCAGACTTAAATTTCCATTTAATAGAAATTTATAAAAAGACTTTGCTAAAGTTTGAATAAAAATTTGATCTTCTAATATATAAACATTTTTTTTATTTAGATTAAATGATTTAATTGTATTGCCAAAAATAAGAAGATCAACACACGTCGGTGTTTTTACAAATATTTTTTTTTTCAATAATGTTTTTAACATTTTGATTAATTTAGATATGCTCTGCTAAAGGACTGAATTGTAAAAAGATTTAACTATTTTGCTCGATTTAATTTTTGAACTTTTTATTGAGCTAAATTTTTCTTTGGATAGTTTTAATAGATCGGAAAATAATGGAATACCGGCGCTTAAGCTGCTTGAAATGCTCCCGCTTATTCTTGGATTCAACTCAATGATAACAGGATTATTTTTTTTATCTAACATTAAATCGCAATCATATAACCAGCTAAGATTAAAACATTTTACGATTTTTTTTATGTAATTAATAAATTTTTTGTTATCTTTTAATATCACATTTCCATTTATTCCTTGGAAGCCTATCCTTTTTCTTACAACACACTTAATTAATTTACCCTTCCAAGATAATATATCTACATCATATGGAGGTCCCTTAAGTTTTTCCATCATAATTAAAGGAAACTTTCCCTTATAAATCTTAATATATTTGTTGAGAAAATTTTTTTTAGAAACTGCTATTTCTTTATTATCATTAAAATTTTTTGTTTTGATGTTTTTATTTTCAACTATTGTTATATCTCTTCCTCCTCTTGAATAAACTGGCTTGATAACAACACTATCGATAGAGCTTAATTTTTTTTTAATTTTTATTTTTAGCTCACTAGCGCTTCGAATTTTTTCCCAATAAATATTGAATATCTTATTTTGAGTAAGTTCTTTGTACGTATTAAATTTATCTTTAAATTTTTTTAAAACTTTATAGTCAACTATTGAAACTTTTGAACCTGCTTTAAAAATTTTTTTTTTATATTTGGACATTAAAATAGCTTCATCATCTGATCCGGGTATTATTAATTGAATTTTTTTTTCTTTTACTATCTTAAGTAAATGAGAAATATATTTTTTATTCTGATTAGTGTCTTTAAGTTGGAAAAAACCATCTGAAAAAAACTCCATATTTTCTTGAAAATTTTTATCCCCGGTGAATACTTTTGTTCCTTTTAAACCTCTCTTTAATTTTAATGCCAAATCTCTTCCTCGTATTCCGCCTATACTTGTAATTAAAATGCTACTTCTCATAATTTAGATATCCGAAAACTTAATTAGACTATTTTTTTTAATTATTCTTTTAGCTTTTTTACCCTCTATTTTAAAAAAAAATTTTGGTAGTAACCCTGCAGAATTTTTTTGCCTCTTGAACATAATATTTCTTAATGAAAATTTTTCACCTTTACTTATTTCTTTTTTAGACACTAAATACCTAAAATTTTTCCATCTTGAACTAAGTAGCTTTTTATTAATTATTTGATTTTGTTTTCCTTTTATTTTTTCAATTTTTCTTATTTTTGTTATCAATTCTTTAAACTCTTTTGGTTCCATAGAAATTTTATGATCTGCTCCAATCAAATTTTTGTTTAATGTAAAATGTTTTTCTATAACACATGCTCCAATTGAAACTGCAGAAATAACTGCAGTATCTCCTAATGTATGATCTGAATAACCTACGTTAAAATTAAACATTTTTTTTAAGAGAAAAATTGAGTTTAAATTTACCTCTTCTAGTGGAGTTGGATAACTAGAAACACATTTTAAAATTATCACCTTTTTAAATTTTAATTTAGTTAAAAATAATTTTAATTCAGTTAGATCTTTTTTATTTGACATACCGGTTGAAATTATAAGTGTTTTTTTTGACTTTATTCCCTCTCTTATTAAAGGAAAATTATTTGATAATCCTGAAGAAATTTTAATGATCTCAAATTTAAGTTTTATTAATCTTTTTAAACTAGGTATGTCTCCCGGTGTAGCAAAAAATAAAATTTTATTTTTGTTGGCATATTTTTTTAAATCTCTAAGCTGATCGTCGGAAAAGTTTTTATCTTTGAATTCCTTAAATGAATTTGTTTTTTTATCATAACTTTCGTGAACATTGACTAATTGGATTTTTGCGGCATCTGCTCCACAATTAGATGCTGCTTTTATTAATCTTTTGCATTTTTCGAAATTTCCATCATGATTTATGCCTATTTCCGCTATTACAAATGTTTTACTTCTCTCACCTATTGAAAAATTTTTTATTTTTAACGGCTTTTTCATCTTAAATTGTCAGAAATTAGCATAGAAGATTTTTTTTTCAAAAAAATTTTGATTACTTCTTGATACAATTTTTTTTTAGTATTCAATTTATTTGAAACAAAGTGTTTTTTTAATTTCAAAAGTTTTGATTTACTTACTTTTGTAGATAAACTTGTTTTTATATATTGAACTCTTAAAATAGAGACTTTTACATTGAATTTAACAAGTTCTTGTCTTAGAATTTTTGCAAATTTTTCTAAAGCAGATTTAGATGAAGCATACAATGATGTACCAGGCTCTTGTAAAATAGACGCAACTGAAGAAATAAAAATAATTGAACCCTCTCTTTTTGTTAACATCAGCTTTGAAATTAAATTGGTAAGTAAAACTGGAGCTATAAGATTAACTTTAAAAGTGCTGTTTATATTTCTGTAATTATTGAAAAAATTTAATTTATTCTCATATGTAGCTGCATTATTTATTAATAGATCAATTTTTAAATTTGATTTTTTTGAGATATTTTTGACCCAATTTATAATCTGCTTTTCATTATTTAAATCCAATTTGGTATGAATATATTTTTTATGTTTAATGTTGTTTTTAGATCTTGAACAACCCCAGACTGAATTTCCAGTTTTGAGAAATTTTTTGGTTAAATAATATCCTATACCCTTTGAGGTGCCAGTAATTATTATATTTTTATTTTTAATCAAAGTAAAAAATTCCGCCACTTAAAGAATAGCCAACGCCAAAACCTAATATCATTATCGGTTTTTTTTGTTTTAATATTTTTTTTTGATCACAATTAATTAAAGAAATTGGAATTGTGGAGGAAACCGTATTTCCAATTTTAGAGAAATCTTTAAAAAATTTATTATTAGGAATAGATATTTTTTTTTTTAAATTTTCTAAAACTATATTGCTTGCTTGATGAAAAAAGAAATGTCCTATCTCATTAATATCCAACTTAGCCCTGTCTAATAATTCATTTACTGCAATTGGAACCTCTTTAATCGTAAAAGTAAAAACCTCAGCACCTTTCATAATAATTTTATTATCTTTTGATTTAAATAATTTATCTTGTCCTTTACCATCTGTGTAAAAAACAGTAGACAAAATTTTTGGTAAATTATTAGAATTTATAAAAATAGCAGAAGCAGCATCACTAAAAATTGATGAGCATGCTCTGTTATCTTTATCAATGAATTTTGTATAAACTTCAGATGATAAAATTAAACAGTTTTTGAACGTTTTGCTATTTATCATGTTTATTGCCATGGTTAAAGCATAAGGGAAACTAGAGCATCCTTGTACTAAATCAAAAATTGCACAATGTTTTTTTAAATTTAATTTGGAATGTAAAATTGCTCCGCTAGGAGGAATAGATGAAATATGTGATTGAGAAATGAATATTACACAATCAATATCTTCATTGATCTTAAGTTTAAGCTTTTTTGCCGCTTTAATTGCTAATGTCAAAGAGTTCTCTTCTTTCTTAGACTCATAAATAAATCTTACACCTGTTTTATCAATTAGTTCAGAAACTTTTTTTGCTCCTAGGTTCATGAATCTTTTTTTGATATCGATTTTATTCGATCCTAAAACATAGCTACCAATAATCATTTTTATTTTTTTTTGTTTAATAATTTGAAAAGTTTATCAAATGAATTTGCTTCTGAAATTTTTTTTATTTCTGAAATTTTTAAAGATAGTTTTTTTTCAAGATCCATGAGGATATTTAAATGAGTAAGGGAGTCCCAATCTATTTTTTCTACCTTTTTTTGATCTTCCTTTTCTAGATATTTTTTTATAATTTTAATTAGATCTTCTTTTTTCATATTTAAACCTTGCATATTATAATTGATGTTTCACAAATAATTTTACCAAATTTTTCTTCAAAATTTACTTTTTTTTTCTCTTTTAATTTTTTTAACAAAGTCTTATATCTGAGCATCTCATTAGGCAAAAACCATTTTTCAGACTTAACAATTTTTGATTTTTTAAAATTTTTTTTTATTACTTTAGCAATCTTTTCTGTATCCGATAGACTTAAAATTGGAATTTGAAGAATTCCATTTTTATTCAAAAAATTTTTAGCATTTTCAATAATTTTGATTGATAAATTTGTTCCATCCTTTCCGCTTTCTACAGGTATATTATTTGAGAACCATTTAGATTTAAAAGCTACAGTTGAGGAAATTGCAGAAACATCATCAATAATATAATCAAACTTTTCACCTCTCCATGGATCTAATAAATTTCCTTTTTTTACAACAGCTGATAAATTATTTTTTTTTAAATTTTTTTTGGTTAATTTAACTGAACTTAAATGATTATCGGAGCAAAAAAGTTCGATATTTTTTAAATCTTTTTTTATTAAAACACCTATTATTCCTGAGCCACATCCAAGATCTAGTACTTTGCTTTTGTTGTGTATGTTTTTTTTTGCAACTTCAAAACAAAGTTTTGATGTTAAGTTAGGCTTAAAAACATTTTTTTTCAATACCATTTTTTCTCTTACAAATTTCTCAAAATTATTTAAATTTATCATTATATATTTTTGCTGGGTTACCTATGGCAATTTTATTTTTATTTATATTCGTAGTTATAACGCTTCCCATTGCTAATCTAGAATTATCTCCAATTTTTAAATTTTCTCCTATTGTAACGTTTGCTCCCACAAAAACACTTTTGCCTATTTTTGCATTATTAAGAACTGTACTTCTGGATCCTAATACAGAAAAAGAATTCAATTTCACGTTATGTGCTAAAATTGAAGAGTAAGTAAGAACACAAAAATCATTTATTTTAGTTTTTGAACAAATGACTGAGTTAGGGTAAATTATATTTCCATATCCCATCTCTACATTATCCTCAATTAAAACAGAATTGTGAATTATATTTGGAAATTTTGTTTTACTTATATTCATTTTCTTAAATATTTTTTCTCTAATTTTTGTAATTTTATAGGAGCTTATTGCAAAGATAAAAAAATGATTTTTAAACTTATAAGCATTTTCTAAACCAATGTGAAAAGGTATACCTTTTAAGTTTTTTTTATAATATTTCTTATCATCGTCTAAAATACCTACTAATTTAAATTTTCTATTCTCATTTAAATTTTGTAATATTGGGTTTATTTCAAAATAATTGTATCCGGCTCCGACTAGAATAATTTTTTTCATATATTTTTTAAAACTAATTTTGAAATTCTGGTTAAGCCCTTCCCGTCAATTAAAAAACTGTTATTTAATTTTGTTTTTTTATTAATAATTAAACTATCTATTTTTTCTAAGTGCTCTTTAAAAGATTTATTTTTATTAACTTCTAATATATTTGATTTTATTTTTTTCATATTTTTAAGAACTATATTATTTTTATACTTATTTTTGCAAAATATTGCATTTGGAACTCTATTAAAAATTAACTCCCAGATAACTTGACCTCCATTTGAAATAGCAAAATTTGTACGAGATATTATTTTTTTCAAATTTACTAAATTATAAAAAACTTTAAAATTTGAAATCTTCTTAGATATTCGAAATATATCTTGTTTTTTTTTATTGTTGATGCCAATTACAAAGTTAAATAATAGGCTTTTAAATTTTGTTTTTTTGAAATGATTAATAAATTTTAATGTAAAATTACTTCGGTCGGCACCACCCATAAATATAAGAATATTTCTTTTTTTTATTTTCTTCTTTTTGTTTTTTTTTAAATAAATTGGGTTCAGAATTACATATTTAGGGCCAATAAATTTTAAACAAAATTTTGGAAGAAAATTCTTTTTAATTTTGTTTTTGCTGTAATTTAAATAAAAATCGCAATTATGTTTTTTTTCAAAATCATCGATTACTAAAATTTTTTTTACATATTTTTTTATTTTTGTTTCCCAAAAGTAATTAATCTTATAGTTATCAATTATCATCAAATTTATATCTTGATTTATTTTTCTTATTTTTAAAATTGTCTGTTTTAAATCCTCTTTTAGTGAATTGTTTTTTTTTTTGAGCCTATGAAGGAAAAAATTTTCTTTGATTATTTTTTTTTCATATTCTCTTTTTAGATTGTTAGAAACAAAATGGATATTATTATTTTTTTTCAAATTTTTAGCTAATAAAAAACATCTAAAGAAATGTCCTGAACCTATTTTTTCAGAAGCATCGACTCTAATTACAATAGTCACTATTTGTTTGTTTTAACACTTCTTACCAACTCAAAAGCTTCTGCAGCTTTAACTCCAACTGAAGATCCCCTATAATTGGCTAAGGCTTTTATTCCTTTTATTGACCTGCTATGAGGCCATTTTTTCATTTCTGATTCGTAAAATTTTAGTATTTGAAGCTTTTCCTTAAGAGTATCAGAAATATCTACAAAATAATTAGGATTAAAAGAGTATTTTGGTTTCAAAAATTTTGTGGACCAATTAGTGCTAGACATAATTTCGAACATAAGAATCTTCTTAATGGAACTATTTGGTATCGGTCTTGCTGCAGTAATTACTGCTCTATGAACAATTGTATGATCCATATTTAAATCACTTGGGTGATGTGTGTAGATTATATTTGGTTTAAAAACCTTAATAGTACTCTCTATTTTTTTCACAACATCTAAAAAATCAACACTATCCATTCTATTATCAGGAAAAGAATTAAATTTAATAAATTTACCTTTAATCTGCTTTGAGACTTTAATAGCTGCTGTCTTTAAGCTTTCAAGCTCTTTTTTTCTTTTAAGTTTATCTCTTTTTTTATCTCTGGAAGTTGATCCCTCAGACAGAATTTGTATTCCAATTTTGTCGCCTTTTTTCCTATGATTAATTAATGTCCCTCCACATCCAAGAAACTCATCATCTGGATGAGCTGCTACAACTAAAACTTTATTTTTCATTAATTAATCCTTTTAAATTCTTTCATACTATCTTTTGATTTTAAAAATTTGTTTATATCGTGTCCATCTTCACATTTTTTAATTATCTTAAAAATATCATTTAGAATTTCTGAATAAGTATTAATTATTTTATCGCTATGATTTATACAAGGGTAAACGGCTGTAGTGGCAAGAATATTCTTAAGTAGCATTTCCTGAGTTATTAATGTTTTGTACTTTTGATGATTAATATTTGAAAAAGTGAAATTTGTTAGTGATGGTATGCCATTGATATTAATTTTAACTTTATTATTTGAGGCTATTTGCATCCATTTTTTTTGAATTTTTTCTCCTATTTTTTTCACAATTCTCCATGATTGATTTTTTTTCATAAAATCAATAGTAGCTATCGCTGCCGTGGGGCCTATTCTTTCGGTCCAGAAGGTGCTACTAATAAAAGTATCTTGAGCATAATCCATTATTTCTTCCTTTCCGATAATTGCGGTGATTGCATATCCATTACCTAATGCTTTTCCAAATATAGCCATATCTGGCTCAATTCCTACTTCTTTATGTAAACCCCCAAGGGTTTGTCTAAATCCAGTAGTGCACTCATCAAATATTAAAATAATTTTTTTTTTGTTGCAAATTTTCCTTACTTCCTTAAGAAATTTTTTATCAGGTGCAGTGTTTCTACAAACTTCCATTTTAATGGTTCCAATATTTTTGTTTAAAATTAATTTTTTTAATTGGGTTAAATCACCATAGTTAAAAGGAAATGCTGTTTCTTTTAAGTTTTTAGGGACTCCCTCAATTTTTAAACCTTTAATTAAGTGAGCGTCTAAATTTTTTGTTTTGCTTTTACCATTTAGATTAGTTGAGAGGTACCAATCGTGCCATCCATGGTAGCCACAAAATGCTATATTATCTTTTTTTGAAGCTGCTCTTGCTATTCTTACAGCTATTGCATTTGCTTCTCCACCTGTTCTTGCAAATTTTACCTTTTTGGACCATGGATGTAATTCAACTAGTTTCTCTGCTAAAATAACTTCCTCGGTACAATTAAGTGTAGACATGTTACTTCTGGATATAATTTTTTTTACTGCATTATCAATTTTTGAGTTTGCATAGCCTAAAACATTAGTACCAATTCCCATTAAAGAAAAATCAATAAATTTATTTTTATCGAGATCTGTAATCATACATCCTTTTGCTTGATGGAAATATGTCGGCCAATAATCTGGTAAATATCTAAGAGGATTTTTAGATAAAAGCATTCCTCCACTAGGTATAAAATTGTTTGCCTTAATCCACATTTTTTGACCTTGGAAGGTCTTTGTTTTTAGCTGATCTTCTACGCTAAGATTTTTTTTTAATAACTTATTATGTAAATTTTTTTTAAATATAGATTTTACTGAAAAATAAATATTAGGTTTATAAAAATTAAATATTCTCTTTATATTTTTTAAATCATTTGTGTCATCAATTGAAAGTTTAGCGTTGTAATTATTTAATTGATTAAATATTTTTTTTTTGAATTTAGGGTTTTTTTTGAAGTGAAGAGTCACATGTTCTTTTTCAGCTTTAGATAGTACATTGTTATAAGCTATTTTTAATGATTTAAAATTAAAGACTTCAATATCGAAGCCGTCTGAAAAATATGGTGGTTTTGCATTATTTATATAGTCAAATTTACCTTTATTAAATATCTTTATCATTTCATCTATAAGCTTCCCCTCAATCAAAGGGCAGTCTGCAGTAACTCTTATAATATTATTTGCTTTAAATTTTTTTGCTGCAAAAAAATATCTTTTCAAAACATTTTCTTCACTTCCTGAAAATACCTCTGCCTTAATCTTAATAAGGTGTTTTTTTAACTTTTCATTTTTTTTATTTTTTGGAATAGCAAATATTACTTTTGATGATAATTTGCTTTTACTCAATCTTTTATTAATTATTTCGCAAATTGAAAATTTTCCAATCTTTTTTATAGTCTTATTTGGAAGTCTTTGAGATGTTTGGCGTGCTTGAACTATTATAATATTATTTTGAGCTTTCATTAAAAAAAAGATTTTATAGTTTTTACAATTTTTAAAATATTTTTGTCAGCTAAATGAAAAAAAATAGGTATACTGATAGCTGTGTCAGCATAATACTCTGCGTTAACAAAATCGCCTTTCTTAAACCCTTTTTTTTTAAAATATGGACTCAAGTGAACAGGCATGTAGTGTAGATTGACGTAATATTTTTTTGTTCTAAGTTTTTTAAATATTTTAGCATAATCCAATTTAGATCGTTTAAAATTAAACTGAATTGGAAACAAATGGTAACTGCAATAAAAATTTTTCTCTATTTTTTGGAATTTTATAGGCAATCCTGTGAAATATTTTTTATATTTTTTTGCTATCAAATTTCTTTTAAGAACAAATTTTTTCAATCTTTTAAATTGACTTATTCCTAAGGCTGCAGAAATGTCACTCATTCTATAATTAAATCCAGGAATTTGGTGTTCATAATACCAAGGTTTATTTTTATTTTTTTTAAAAATAAGATTTGATTGTGAAATGCCGTTTGTTCTCAAAATTCTCATTTTTTCTGCTAAATTTTTATCGTTAGTTAAAGCCATTCCTCCCTCTCCAGTGGTGATAATCTTAACAGGATGAAAACTAAATACAGTTATATCCGACCACTTGCAGCTTCCAACGATGTTTCCTTTGAATTTAGCACCAATCGAATGTGATGCGTCTTCTAAAATTTTAAATTTATATTTTTTTGATAATTTCCATATTTTTTCTTGGTCTGTTGGTAATCCTGCAAAATGTACAGGAATTAAAAGTTTTGGAAGTTTATTTTTTCTTTTAGCGATCTTTAGTTTTTTTTCCAACTCTATAAGAGAAATATTCCAATTATCTGGATCAATATCTACAAAATCTAAAATAGCTCCACAGTGTATTGCGCAATTAGCTGAAGCTACAAAAGTATTAGGAACTGTCCAAACTATATCTTTTTTTTTAATTCCTAGAGCTAAACAAGCAATGTGTAGAGCGCTTGAAGCGCTGTTAACCGCTATTGAATATTTTGCTTTAGTATAGTTTGAAACTATTTTTTCAAATTTTGAAACTTTATCACCTTGAGTTAAAAAATTTGATTTTAAAACTTTATTTACTTCAAGAATATCTCTTTTATTAATATTTTGCCGACTATAAGGTATCATTAAAAATTTTTTTAAAAGTTTTAAATAATTTTTTTTAGATCTTTAATATAAAGCCTATTTTTTGTGTCTTGACTATTATACGAAAAAGGCTTTTTAAGAATTTTTCCTAAATCTTTTTTATTTTTAACTAAATAATTTTTTTTATTCCATTTTAAATACTTTGAGTCTGGCATGATGATGTAGTAATTCTTAAATTCTGCAGTTCTAGTCGAGTCTGTTAATGTAATCATCTCCTCATAAATTTTTTCACCCGGTCTTATTCCGACTATTTTATGGTTTACCCCTGGTGCTGTTGCAAGGGCCAAATCTGTAACCTTATAAGCTGGAATTTTAGGAACGAAAAGTTCCCCTCCCCACATTTGTTTTAGTGTAAAGAGAACAAAATCGACCCCTTCTTGAATAGATATATTGAATCTCGTCATTTTTGGATCAGTAATATTTAATGATTTTTTTTCTCTACAACTTTTGAAATATTCTAGCACTGAGCCTCTGCTACCCATGACGTTACCATATCTGACTACAGAAAATTTAATTTTTCTATTTCCGATAATGTTATTAGCTGAAATAAAAAGCTTGTCTGATGCTAATTTTGTTGCGCCATATAAATTTATGGGGGCTGCGGCTTTATCGGTACTCAATGCTATGACTTTTGAAACTTTTGAATTCATATCCAACACCGCTTCAATTATGTTTTGAGCTCCTATTATATTTGTTTTAATAAATTCAAATGGATTATACTCAGCTATAGGAACATGCTTTAATGCAGCAGCATGGACAACTATATCGACCCCATGCATAGCCATTTTTAATCTTGGCAAATCTCTAACATCACCAATAAAATATCTTAATTGATTTTGATTAAATTTGTTAAACTCTTTTTCCATTTCAGACTGTTTTAGCTCATCTCTACTATAAATAATGATTTTTTTTGGTTTATAATTTTTTAAACATGTTTTAACAAAAGTCTTTCCAAAGGAGCCAGTGCCTCCTGTAATTAAAATCGTCTTGCTATTAATTCTATTATCCATTGATATTTTGTTGGTTTGTTTTTTGTCTCAGGTTTTTAAATTTATCATTACTAGTAGCAAGTTTTTCATAATTTCCTTTATCAGCTAACATCCCATTGTCAAAAAATAAAATTTCATCACTGTTTTTAAGCGTAGAAATACGATGAGTTACTAAAATTATTGTACATTTATTTTTTAACCCCATTATAGAATTTATTATCTTATCTTCGGTCATACTGTCTAATGAATTAGTTGCTTCGTCTAAAATTAAAATTTTTGGATCATTATAAAGAGCTCTTGCGATGCTGATTCTTTGCTTTTGACCACCACTCAATCTCACACCATCTTCTCCAATTTCTGTTTCATAACCTAAAGGTAATTTATTTTCAATAAATTCAGATATGCTAGCTATTTCAGCAACTTTTTTAACTCGATGAATATTTATATCTTCTTCTTTGACGCCAAGAGCAATATTATTTTTAATAGTATCGTCAGCAATAAATGCAAACTGAGGCACATATCCAACGTTTAGTTGAAGTTTAATCTTCTGGTTTGAGTCCATATTTATACCATCTATAAGAAAGTTTCCCTTTTGAAGATGTAATAAACCCGTTAATAAATCTATAAATGTTGATTTTCCTGAACCAGACTGTCCAGTTATACCTATGAATTCACCTCTTTTAATTTCTATGTTTTTAAATTCTAACACTTCATTTTGAGAGTTTGGATATTTAAATTTAACATTTTTAAATACAATTTTTTCACTAAAGATCTCTGGTTTTATACCTTTAATTGATTTATCAAACACTATCGCTTCAGATTTTTTTTGCGATGCAATTAAATCCTCATAAATAATATCAAAAGAGGGTTTAAAATACTTATATCTTGCTATTTGTTGAAAAACACCTTGCATTGCTGGCAAAATTTTCTGAAATGAAATAGCATAAATACCTATCAACACTGCTATATCAGAAAATTTTTGAGACTCTGCAATAATTAAATAAATAATAAATAAAAAACCTATTGAATATCCAATTATTTCTATAATATTACGTGGGACCGAACTTAAAAAATTTAATCTTATTTGATTTTGCGCATATTTTTTAGCTAAAGGATCAAAGGTGTCTGAATAGTAATTAGCATTTTGTTTAATCTTTATATCTTTTATGGACTTAAAAGCCTGTTCTACAAGTTTGAAAGTTTTTTGGTAAAATTTTGGAGTAAATTTACCATATGATTCTAATTTTTTTTTAATTTGCGAATAGAAAAGAATATAAAATAGTGACAAAATCAAAAGTGTTACTATAGCTATAAATGGATTAGCAATTAATAGAATTAAACTTAAAAAAATTAATACAAAAAAATGTCCTAAAATTTGAAAAAAAGGATTAATTATGCCCTCTACTGCTGCATTTCCTCTTTGCTGAACTTTCTCAAGTAAACTGTTACTATTTGTTTGCATGTGAAAATTAAAAGGTTTGTCGATATAATATTTAAATAAATTTGAGTGAATTGAAAACCAAACATGTCGACATACATATTCAGTAAACCATATTGAAAACATTCTAAAAAATTGATTTATCATTATTACGAACAAAGATAGAGCGGCAAATAAAATAATTACCTCATCATTATTTATAGAAAGTTTGTCTTTTAAACTTAAAATTAAAGAATTTCTCTCCATAATTTCTTGATTTGTGACAACTAAAATAAATGGTGCAACTGAAGCAACTCCTATTAGATCGAAAAGTCCCGATATAAATTTAATTATTCCCAACCAAATTAGTCTATTCCTCTCTTTTTTTGAAATAACTTTATTTATTTTTTTAAGTTCGTTTATCATTAAATTCAATTTTTTAGAAACCAAGAATTTTTCTTTAAAAAAGTTGGGCTATAAATTGCATTAATTTTATATTTAAATTGGGGGTCAATTAATTTTGATTTCTCTTTATAAATTTTTGAGAATTTATTTATCAATATTAATTCATCTCTTTTTTTTATCTTCCAAGAATTGTTAATAAAATTAATCATATCTAATACGACTTCTTTGATTTGTTTGGGATTAAGTTCAAAAATTTTTATTTTTTTTTTGTTAAATTCATCTTTCCTACTAGCTTTGGCGACACCATGCTTGAATATCTCTTTGAAACTTAGTTTCTTATTTTTAGAATTTTTATGAATTTTTAAACATAAAATTGTTTTTTTTGAAGTTACTTTCATTCCTGAAAGTGGAGCCATATTTAAATCTATTAATGGCTTTCTGAAAACAACAGCCACTTGATCCATTCCATTGTTACCGCATATCCAGAAACAACATTTATAAGCTAAATAAAAATCCATTAAATCACTTTTGAAAGGATGAAATGGATAATCAATAAATCTTTTATTTTTTATATTTAATTTTTCCTTGACTACTTTCCCCATTCTAATTACGTAAAAATTTTTTTTTAATAATTCTTTTATTGCTGGTACATAATTATTTATATTTATGTTTCTATAATCATGATAGGAAAAATCTTTTGAAGAAATAGTCTTAAGAAAAGCTTGATCTCTTGTAGTAAAACAAACTATTTTAGCTTTCGCTGGAATTCCAAATTTTTTTAATCTACGCTCCCCCTCTTTAATCTCGTTGTTAGATAACTTTAAAATACAATTGCCTCTATCTAAACGACATGCCCCATCATAAAATTTTATTAAATGGTTAGAAAAAAAATCAAAATATTTTGATATTAGCTGTAAATTTCTAAAGAAAATACTCATTTTTGAAATTATAAAAAAATTTCTTTTTAGTATTTTATACAGCTGTCTATTATAAATTTTGCTATCAATGAACCATATATCTAAAAACTTATTTTTTTTCTCACTTACACTATTTAATAAGTAGTGTTCTGCTGTTGATATGATACCTATTCTCTTTATATCAAAATATCCAAATCTAATTATTTTCAGCGGTCTTACTAAAATTAATAAAACAAAAATTGGTGAAAAAAGTATTGAAATAAAAAAAAAATAAATTTTTCTAAAGTTTAAAGTTTTAATAAATTTTAAATAAATTTCACTTACCACTGTTAAGAGATGTTTAATAAATTTTTTTTTCAAAAAAAAGGTTAATTTTTTCAGATATGAATTTTATTTGTTTTTCATTAAGAAACTGATTTATAGGTAATGTTAAAATTCTTTTTGACTGTCTTTCAGCATTTTTAAAACTGCCTGTTTTGTACCCTAAAGATTTTGCAGCCGGTTGCAGATGAATTGGTATTGGATAATGGATTGCAGTAAATATATTATTTTTCATAAGATATTTTTTTAACTCATTTCTTTTGTCAATTTGTATTACAAAAGTATGATAAGTATTAAATTCATTTTTTTTTTCTAATGGAAAAAAAACATATTTAGAGTTTAAAAATTTTTTATATAAATTAAAATTTTTTCTTCTTTGAGTTATTACTTTTTTAAAATTTTTAATTCTATAGTTTAGAACCGCTGCTTGAAGATTGTCCATTCTAGAGACATGGCCAAAATTTTTTACTTTATTCCTGTTAACCATTCCATGGTTTCTTAATTCAATTACTTTTTGATAAATCTTATAATTATTTGTTGTAAGATATCCAGAGTCACCTATTGCATTTAAATTTTTTAATGGATGAGCTGAAAAACATCCTATTTCGCCATATGAACCTGCTGGTTTATTGTTTAATAAAGACCCTATAGATTGAGCAGCATCTTCTATAACTGGAATTTTATATTTTTTTGCAATATTTAAAACTTTTTTCATGTCAGACATGCGTCCTGTTAAGTGTACTGGCATTATCGCTTTAGTCTTTTTTGTTATTGCTTTCTCTATTAAATCTGGATTTATATTTTGATCATCTTGCACATCAACAAACACTGGTTTAGCTCCCAAATGAACAATAGTTGCTGCAGAGGCAATAAAGGAATTTGGTGTTGTTATTACTTCATCTCCTTTACTCACATTAAGAGTATATAATCCAAGTGTGAGAGCATCTGTGCCGCTATTTAAAGCAACTGCATATTTTGTTTTACAAATTGATTTTATGTTACTTTCAAATTTAGCAATATTTTTTCCACCAACCCAGTCATCAGTGGAAAGGGTTTTGTCAATAACTTTTAATAAATCTCTTTTTTCAAGAGACCATTGTAAATTTGTATTTACGTAAGGTATTTTCATTTATTAAATCTTGAAGAAAATGATTTTACTTAGAAATTTTTGAAATGACCTCTCTCATCCAAGGTCCCATATCTTTGTAATGCGCAGTAGTAATGATGTTGTCATCGATTACCGCTGGCTTATCAGTGTAGATAGCGCCGGCATTAATAATATCATCTTTCATGCTGTAATACCCGGCTATCTTTCTTCCTTTTACTACTTTTGCTGAAATCAATAATTGAGCCCCGCTACATATGCATGCTATAATCTTTTTTTTCTCATTAAACTTCGAAATGAAATCAATTATCATATTATTTTGTCTAACTTTTTCCATTGCTTTTACGCCACCTGGTAAAATTAGCACAGAATAGTCTTCTACTTTCACTTGCTCAATTGTTTTTACTTTTTGATCTTTATTTGGCGGTAAAGTGGTTCCAAGAAAGCCCTTTACAGGTTGCCCTTCTAACAAGCAAACATCTATTTTAAAATTTGCCTCCAAAAGACGGTAATAAGGATATATAAATTCATGATCTTGAGCTAAACTTCCTGATATAATAATTGCGTTATTCATATAATTTTATAGCATATTTTCTTGTATTTCTTCAGCAGGTAAAAATGGATACATGTCCTCATATTTTGATTTCACTGAAATTTTTTTAGTCTTCCATTTGTAAAGCGCCCTTGGCATTTGCTCTTGATCAGGATTTATCATTAATTCACATATTATAGGGCCATTTTTTTTTAATACTCGCAAAATATTATTTTTTAAATTTAAATTATTTTTAATCTTAAAATAACGAATTTTATGAGAATCTGCAATTTTTTTATAATCTGGAAAAGATAATCCACTTGAAAAATTTGCTCCCATTATTCTACCTTGAAAACGATGTTGCTGAGTCTGTTTTATCGTTTGATAGCCTCCATTGTTAAAGATAAAGATTTTTATTGGTAATTTGTTGTGCATTGAAGTAGCTAATTCCTGAATATTCATTTGAAAGCCTCCTTCTCCTGCTAGACAAATTATTCTTTGATTTTTTCTTGCGTAATAAGCCCCAATCGCAGCTGGCAAGCCCCAACCCATTGGAGCATGACCTGAATTAGTGTAAAGACGCTGACCTCTTTTTACTTTAAAGGTTTGATGAGTGCCCGTAAATGACAGGCCCATATCAGTTACAATTATATCTTTTTCTTTAAGGATCTCTGATAATTTTTCAATGAAATAGTATGAATTTAAATATTTTTTTTGATTAATAAATTCTTTCATTACAATTGGATATTTTTTTCTAATATTCTTGCAATATTGTAACCAATGTTTTGATACATCAATTTTATTTGGCATATAAGACATCAATCTTTTTAAAAAGTAATTAGCATCACAACTGATCCTCATATCTAAATTAACTCTTGATTTTTTTACCTCTTTTTTGTCAATATCAATCATTATTTTTTTTGCCTTTCTTGCAAAATCTCCCGTATCATATCCCGTCACCATAAAAGGCAGCCTGGTTCCAATTGATAGATATAAATCACAATTTTGAACAATAAAGTTTGAACCTCTTTCTGCAAAAGTTCCTGGTCTTCCTACATAATTTTCATGATCAGACTCTATTAAATCTGATGCGTTCCACGTCAATGCAAAAGGGATTTTGTATTTATCAACAATTTTTCTAAAGTAATTTTGTCCGCCCGAAATTCTAACGCCGTAGCCTGCATGTATTAATGGGTTTTTAGATTTTGTTAATAATCTTGCTATTTTTTTAATCTTTCTATCAATTGACTCATTTCTTTTTTTTTTGACTATTTTTTTTGGCTTATATGTTAAAAGTTTTTTTGGGTTAATCTCAGCATTTTGTATATCGGCAGGCACATCAATCCATACTGGTCCCGGCCTACCTTCATTGCAAATTTTGTATGCCTTTTCTAAATAAAATTTAATTTTCTTTGGATTGTCTACTTTAACAGCGTATTTAGTATTAGATTTAACTATATTAATAATATCAATTTCTTGAACACCAATTTGTCTTAAACCAGAATTGCTAATTGTTTGATTTAAGTTGACCTGACCAGAAATAAATATCATTGGAACAGAGTCTATCCAGCAACATGAAACTCCTGTCATGCAATTAGTACCGCCCGGTCCGGTTGTAACTAATGCTGCGCCAGGTTTGTTTGTCAGCCTTGAATAACTCTCTGCAGCAAATGATGCTGCTTGTTCATGGTGGCAAGATATATATTTAATTTTTTTGGATTTATAAAGTGCATCACACAAATGTATAGACCCTCCACCACTCACAGTAAAAACTGTTTTAATTTTCTTATTTTCTAAAAATTTTATTACAAAATCAGCTAATCTCATATCGTTTACCGACTTACACCCCTAAAGACTTTGCGGAGGAAAAGTAATAATCTCCAGTAAATTTTATTTTTTTAAAAAGAAGTTTCCATTCTTTTTTTAGTAATATTGTTGTTCCAATCAAAGTCCATTTGTAAAATTTGTTTCTTTCAAAATCATTTTCACCCGAAGCTAAAATCACATAGCTTTTTTTTGATATTCTCTCTATCTCTTTTAACGATTTAATAACATCACCAAGATTTTGCATATACAAAGAGTTGAACGCAATAACAAAATCAAAATACTTATTTTTAAAAGGTAAATCATAATATTGAGAGAATATTATTTTACTTTTACATTTTATTGATTTTTTAATCGCATACTTATGATTTTCTACACCAAAAGTTTTGATGCCAGGAATAATTTCATTTAAATCTTTTAGTAAAAAACCTTTTTTGCTACCTAGGTCTAAAACTTTAGAATTTTTATTAAGTTTAAATCTTTTAATTATTTTAGGTAATAATTTTTTCCATCTACCATCATATTTAAAACCACCATAGCCATTAAGTCTATTTCCATCGTAATATTCTTTGCCAAGCTCCCAGGCATGAATTTTATTTATTATTGATCTCTTTTTTGCTACTTGTGATCTTACTTTAAGAGTTTTTTTGAAGTAACCTATGTCAAAATGTTTTCCCATTTTTAATTATTATCTTAATTTTTATTTTTGTAAAAATTTTTTACAGTTTTAATCACATAATTCATTTCCTTTAATGAAAGATGTTGATCGCACGGAAAAGTAATAATTTTTTTGGTGTGATCATCTGTTATTGGAAAATCTCCTTTTTTATGTTTTAAACTTTTAACATTTTCTTGAAGATACATAGGTTTTGGATAGTGAACTTTGGCTTCAATTCCCTTTTTAAGACAATATTTGAGTAAAGCATCTCTTTGCTTAGCAAATACAATATAAAGGTGATAAACTATTTTATAATTTTTTGGCCTAGGTGGAATCGTAATTTCACTAATAGATTGAAAGTGTTTGTCGTAGTAGTTTGCATTTTGAATTCTTTTGCTAGCGATTGATTTTGCTTTTGGCAATAACCAATTAGCTACTACTGCTTGAAATGTATCCAGTCTTGAATTGTATCCACAAATTTTTACTGTATCTCTATCTGACAATCCATGATTTCTAAGAAGTTTAAGTTTTTTATAAAATTTAAAGTTGTTTGTCGTAATAATTCCTCCATCTGACCAAACATTTATATTTTTTAACGGATGAAGAGAGAATGCTCCAAAATCACCCCAGGTTCCTGCATTTTTTTTATTAATATTTGCTAGAATTGACTGACACGCATCTTCAACGATTGGAAGTTTGTATTTTTTAGAAATTTTAATTAATTTAGGCATATCTGTCATATAGCCGGTAAAATGAACTGGAACTATTGCCTTAGTTTTTGAAGTAATTTTTTTTTCAATTTCATTTGTGTTCATGCAAAATGTGTCATCACAATCAACAAATATTGGCTTAGCTCCTATTTCGGTTATTGCTCCAACTGTTGCTACGAATGTATTAGCAGCTGTTATTACTTCGTCTCCAGCCTTTACATCTAAAACCTTTAATGAAAGTTTAATCGCATCAGTTCCAGAATTAACACCCACAGCATAATTAGTCCCTATTAAATTTGCAAATTTCCTCTCAAATATTTGCAATTCTTTTCCAAGAGTAAAATCTCCTGTTGAAACAAATTTTTTTAATTTTACCCAAAGATCTGAACTGTTAGAAAATTGTTGTTTTAGATATGAATATCGTACCTTCATTATT